>Ga0099364_10002974_pt1 | contig 26728 bp, 25 predicted proteins | sample TergutTh196P3_FD_73070 | JGI IMG/M metagenome (GOLD analysis project Ga0099364, IMG submission 73070) | Microcerotermes parvus P3 segment gut microbial communities from Pointe-Noire, Republic of the Congo - Th196 P3 | ecosystem: Host-associated > Arthropoda: Insects > Digestive system > Gut ...
CCGTCGCCGCCGCCGATTGCGTCTTCTGCATTTTCGTCAACTGCCATGGCCTGTGGCTCGCCACCCGGTTCACTGCTCGGACTACCGCTCGGTTCTTCTTCGGTCATAACGCTCAAGTAATCGCTGTCGCTGTAACCGCCGTCACCGCCTACAGCTCTGTCGCCGCCCGCTCCGGGATTGGGGTCGGGAGCGGGTTCGGAGGCGGGGCCTTCGGTGGTGGGATTTTGCATTTTTTCTTCGGCGGGGAGCGCGGTATCGGTAGTCGGCGCGGGTGCTACTGCCGCGGTCTCAACATTGCCGCCTGCATCATCGGCGAAGACCTCCATTTCGCCCTCAGCCGAATCAAAACTTGCAACAGCGGGCGCAATATTGCGCTCGTATTCTTCAAAACGCCGATAATTCCGCTCGGCCACCTCGCTAATCATGAGGAAGATTTCGCTGAAGTCGTCGGTGGCGATAATTTCGCGCGCCATAGGTACTATTCCGGTTTGGCCACCTTGGCCGCCTTGTGTACCTTGCGTACTGCCCTCAACGTCGGGCGTGTCACTTGTGCTTGTGGTATTGTCGGGGTCGGGTTCTTCGGGCTTCTCGTCCTTTGAGCAAGCCGCAAAAATCGCCGCAATCATGGCGATTGCAAGTAGAAGTGCGATAAGTTTCTTAGAAAATGTTAAGTGTTTCATAATAAGTATCCTCCTGTGTGTTGTGTAATTTATTATACCATACAACCCTAACACAACGCAACTAATTAAAAGGTTGCAGAAAAATTTTTTATTTTTTTACAAATTTATGCTTGACAAACTCTGTATTATGTGGTAAACTATTGTTGTTATGCTTAATTTGCGTAATTGCGGATGTGGTGGAATGGCAGACACGTTAGCTTGAGGGGCTAATGGGCGTACGCTCGTGCAGGTTCAAGTCCTGTCATCCGCAGGCGGCGAGCCGCCGCTTGCCAATTCCGTCAGCCATAAGTCGGGTGGACTTATGAAGTTGTTTGGCTGACGGGGGTGTAAGTCGCGGTTTGTCAAGGTCATGACAAAGGTTGTTTGAGATTTGTCCAAAACCTCGGCAAAAGTTGCTCGAGATTTGTCAAGGTCATGGCAAAAAAGGTTCGAGATTTACCATTTACGGCGCAAAGTCCACTAAATTTTTGGAGGTATACATAATGTACAAAGGCAAAACTCGCTCACCCGTTACGGTGATTATTTTCTCGCTTCTCACATGCGGTATCTACTATCTTTACTGGCTTTATCAAGCAAAGACCGACGTGAACGGTCTCCTCGGGCGCGAAGAATTATCGACCGGGCTCTACATCGCCGCGATTCTTGTCCCGTTTGTCTACCTGTTGCTTTGGTACAAAATCGACAACGCCTTAGCGGACGAAATCTGCCCGCCCAAAAATGTCCCCTACAACAAGAACTTCTTTATATGGCTGATTCTGACCTTTGTCGGCGGTATCGGCTCGATAGTCGCGATGTTCCAGATTCAAGAGGCTTTGAACAAGCATTGGGAACTTAACTAATGCAAACTCGTGAAAATGATAAAAACGCCGGTTCATTCCGGCGTTTTTGTGCATACATCAAGTCACAAATACACCCGATTCCTGTAATAGCAATCGGGGTTTTTTGGATTGCGGCAAGCCTTATCGCGGGGACTGCCTGCCTTTCGCGGGCATTGACCGGCCTCCCCTGCCCCGCCTGCGGAATTAGCCGCGCTGTAATCGCGCTCTTGTCGGGCAATTTCAGGCAGTCGGTGAGCTTTTACCCGCTCCTGCTCCCCGCTGTGCTGTTCGTGGGGGTTGATGTTTCTGCAAAATTCAGCAATAACCGCGCCGCAAATTTCTACAACAAGCACGCTAATAAGGCGCGGCTTGGGTTTGTCATGCTGATTTTCGCGGTCTACCTCGTGCGAATGTTGCTGCTGTTCCCGCACACCGAGCCGATGGTTTATAATTGGTTTTCGGTTGTGGGGAGGGTCATTAAGGCTTGAGGGGGTTCTATGCACTATTCAAAAGGCACGGTGTACAGCCAAAAGGAGGTTATAACATGACAAGTGAAGAAATCGGCAAAATACCTATTAATGCTATTATTAAGGTAACTCTTGACAATGGTGTTATAGGAAAAGGAAGATATATCGACTGGACGAGTGAGTTTGACAACGAACCCGACCCCGAAAGTATAACGATTGTCGAAAACGGCACGCAGTATGAAATATTTCTTGACGAAATCGAAAAAATAGAAATCATCGGAAGCTATTAAATAATCCGCCGTCATGCGGGCGAACCGTCGAATCCCGCCCCTACGCTGAAAAAATTTCCCTGTCGTTAATAATTATCAATGTGGTAGGGGCGAACTCCGTTCGCCCGTAAAATTTGAACGGCTTGTGCGGGCGGCGCAATGCACACGGTTACTGCGCTTGTGGGGAGGGTTTTGGGGGGTTTAGGTAGGCAATAGCGGGTGCGGGGGTCTATGTCTGCTCAACCTCAAAGAACCGCACGACCCGCCTTTGCACGTGATTAAGCGTAACCCTCTCGTCCCAAAGACTTTGTAGGTAGAATAAATCTCTTGTGAGGATAGATTTTTGAGGTAGAGCATGCCCGTAAGTCGCCAAGGGGAAAAGTTTCGTGTCGAGGGAGCGGGATTTGACGAGTTTCAGTGGCGGGCGTACGGTTCTGTGAGGTTGAGCAGACATAGACCCCCGCCCCCGCCCAAAACTCGCGAAAATTCACGCCCGCCCAAAACTCGCAGAAAATCTCTCTCCCCCAACCCCCGCAAAAACTCACTCCCCCTCCAAAAACCGATAAAACCCCCGGCTCATCCTCTTAAAATCCATGCCCTCGGCGTAAATCTCCTCGACTTTCAGGTGCAGTTCCTTTGACGCCGCCATCGTCCCAATGCACTTTTGCAGTAGCTCGCCGAAAATCTCGCTGTTGTATTTGATTTGCGCTCCCTGCTGTTTCATTTTCGCGGTGTCGAGCAATTCGGCGAAGTCAATCTCGCTTGAATCCCGCTCCTCGTCCCGCTTGTGCTCGTGGTACTTGTTCGAGGTGGTGAACGCGATGTCGCGCCCGCCGTCCGGCATACTTATGTAAAGATGCTCGATTTTGGCGGGTTCGAGCGGGCTTTTGAAACTTACGGTGTCGCACCCGCTCAAGTTTGCGGCTTTTTGCAGAATTTCAAGTGTCTCGGTAATGCCCATCGCGCCCGACCCTTGCAAAACGTAGGTTTTATCGGCATCGAGGGCGGAGTTGATGAAACTTTTGACCCCCTCGGGCGTAATCGCCGTCGCGAACAGTTCGCGATTGTCGGCGGCCGCAGTCGTGGGCTTGCAGTCCTTGAAAATCCTCAGCAGTTCGGCTATAAGCTGATTCAGCGCGGCTTTGTTGAGTGCATTCGCATACAGCCCCGAATTAAGCTTGTGAATCTCGGCGGCCGCTCTCAAGTAGCCGTAGGCCCGATTGTACAACGCCTTCTTTTCGAGGTACAATTCAGTTAGAATTTGTTTGTTTTCTTTAATGTACGCCTTGTCTAAGTAATCGGCGGCGTTGAAAATCTCGTCGATTGCGCCGGGCAACTGCGGGTCTGCCGGGTGCGGCGAAGTCGCGTCTACAGCGGCCACACCCAACTCCGGAAAGCTGACACCGTCAAGGCTTTCGGCATCGTTCGAGCAGTAGAACAGCTCGGCGTAAATATTGCCGCCGGACTTCTTGAAAAAATAATCGGCGGTTTTCTTGATTAGTGTGCTTTTCCCCGTCCCCGAGCCGCCTTTTATGTAGATTTTGCGGTTGATATTCTCGAAGGCTATTATGTTTTCGTAATGTCCAAAGAAGCCGCTCGGCGTGTTCGCGCCTGCAAAAAAATTTCTCGGCATGTAAAAAACCCCCATATCCCCCATATTGTAATATATACTAATATATTACAATATGGGGGGTTTAATACTAACCACTAATCACTAATCACTCTATTTGGTATATCCAAAACCGGAAACTCATAAGTCTCGCCGTCTCGAATCAATTCCCAAACTTGACTGAGCGGTATGCTGTCATCAAAGGTAAACTTCGGGTCCATGACATTGAAATGCACGCAGATTGCCATCGTCAGCAGGTCGCCCTCTATGGCAAGCCTCACAAATTCGGGGTAAGTAACGCCGAGCTCCATGTTGATGATTTTACCGTTACTGCCATCGGTGATGTTGTAGTAATAGATATTGCCGCCGACCGAGAGTGAGCCTTGGTCGAGGCCCGCAATTACCAAAAGAATCTCGTCGTCAAGCCATACCGCCCTTTTGGGGGCAAGGCTCAAGTCCCGCCTGTTGAACTCGCTGATTTGGGTAACTGTTCTTGACGGAATATCCACGTAAAAGAAGTCACCGCCGCCGTGTTGGGGAGTCGGGAAGCTGATTTTGGTTCTGTCGGGACTGATGTCAAAAGTCCGTAAATAAAACGGCTCACACAGCTCAACCAACTCGCCGTCGCTGTATTGCAAGTATATGCGATTGTCCGCGTGAATCAACTCCGCGCCGTCAATTATCGGATTAAACTCGTCAAGGAACATGTCAATATAGTCGTCGTTAGTTTCAAACCACCACGGCGAGACATCGACAATTTCCACCCCGCCCACATAGCCGTCCGCAGTTAGAATCATCTCTTGAATGTTATCGTTGGCATCCTTAATAATAATCGCTTCGGTGGCAATTTCGCCGGGCGTTGCGGTCGAATAATTGATGTAATACCCCGTGAAATAATAGTAGACGTTTAGAATTTCGTCCTCGATATAATAAACGCCGTCGTCGTAATTAACCGAGCAAATACGCACGTGTATTGTGTTCCCAAGCGGCATGAGCAGCATGTTGAAGTCGCCCTCGCCGAAGTCGATGGCGATTTTGCCGTCTAATTCCTCGTCAGTGAACCTTGTCGGGAAGTCGGCGATTAGGGTAGGTGTCAAGGGCGCGGGTTCTGCCGGTTCAATTTCCGCGACTTGCTCGTCTTCCTCGTCTTCAACAGGTTCAACAACAGGCTCGACAACAGTCACCGGTTCGGTAGTATAGGTTATAGTCAATGGAGACTCGTCAGTCTCAACAGGCGCATTCGCCGCACTGCAACCCGCCAATAAAGCAACAGTAACCAATACCAATAAACTTATACGAACTCTCATAACAACCCACCCTTTCATAAGAAAACCAACTATTCACTAACCACTACCCACTAACCACTCTCAATTGTCATCGTACGGTTTCATACAAGTAATCGTCCCGTCCTCGGCAATCTCAAGCTCCCTAAACATCACGCACCGCAGATGTGTCGCGCCCCCCGAAAGTGAGCTGTCGTGATAGAACAAGTACCACTTGCCCTTAAATTCAACGATTGAATGGTGGGTGGTCCAGCCGATAACCGGCTCTAAAATTCTACCCTTGTACTTAAACGGGCCTTTCGGCGAATCGCTCTCGGCGTAGCAGAGAAAATGCGTGTCGCCTGTCGAGTAGGACAAATAATACTTGCCGTTAAATTTATGTACCCACGGTGCCTCAAAGAAACGCCTGTCGGTATCGCTCTTTTTGAGCGGTTCGCCGTTCTCGTCAAGCAATTTGCTTTCTACGAGCGGCTCTTTGAAAGTCAGCATATCGCTGTTCATTTCCGCGATTAAGACACCGAGCGCGGGCTCGTCGGAAGTTCCTTTATCTTGGGGCGCGTCGGGGTTATACTCGCCTGTCGCCCACCGCTCAAGCTGCCCGCCCCACAGCCCGCCTAAGTAGATATAAGCCTTGCCGTCGTCATCGACTAACACGGCAGGGTCAATACTGCGGCTTCCGGGGATATAATCGGCTTCTGCCTTGAACGGGCCTGTAGGGGTGAGGCTTGTGGCGACACCGGTGCGGAAAATGCCGTCCTTGTCCTTGGCCGGGAAGTAGAGGTAATACTTGCCGTTTTTGTAGGCGGCGTCGGGCGCCCACATCTGCTTACTCGCCCACGGTACATCATCAATATGCAGCGCGCAACCGTGCTCAACGCAGGGTGCGCCGATGTCGTCCATTGACAAAATGTGATAATCCTTCATGTCGAAATGGTCGCCCGAACCGTCGTCTAAGCCGTGACTTTCGAGGTCGTGCGAGGGGTAGATGTAGATTTTGCCGTCAAAGACGTGCGCGGACGGGTCTGCGGTGTAGATATGTGTTACTAAAGGGGTTTTGAACTCGGAATTCTTTTGAAATTGTGACATGAAATTAGTCCTCCTGAATGAAAATTTTAATCCTGTTTAGTGCTTAAACATCATTATATCATGAAATTCTTGACAAGTCAATGAAATTGTGGTAGAATTAATGGTAGTTGAGATTTTTTGTTTGTTCATAGGGGGAATAATTGTGAAAATTTATAAAAACATAAACGGTTTTCCGCTTGACCTACTTGCAAAGCGTGTTAAAACCTTGTCGGAGCAGGATGCTGTTGTCTTTCTCGATGCAGTGGCGAACGGCGGCAGTGTCTACAACGAGTACGGCGAGGTTTGCAGTGATTTTGACGAGCCTTGTGATGATTATGATTATTCTGCGCTGTTATCGCAGGGGGAAATCGAGCGGGCGAATTTGGAAATGTTAGAGTACAGGTAGACGATTGCGAAACTCACGGACGCGCAATGCGCGCCCCTACATGTGCGATTTATTTTTATGTTTCATCGCATATTGTAGGGGCGGGCATTGCCCGTCCGTAAAACAGCAGGTTTTGCAATCGACTATCGAATTTTCAGGAGGGCTAAAAACATGAACGCATGGCACGACATCGACCAAAACAGAATAAAACCCCACGACTTTCTCGCCTTTGTCGAGATTTCCAAGGGTGAAAAAACCAAGTACGAGCTTGACAAGGACAGCGGGCTTTTGATTCTTGACCGGGTGCTGTACACCTCAACCCACTACCCCGCGAGCTACGGCTTTATCCCGCGCACATTCGCGGATGACGGCGACCCGCTTGATGTTTTAATCTTGTGTAACGAGCCGATTCAGCCGATGGTTTTGGTGCGGTGTTACGCGATTGGGGTTATCAACATGATTGATAACGACAAGCTCGACGAAAAAATCATCGCAATCCCTTTCAACGACCCGACTTTTAATACATACAAAGACATCGCCGACCTGCCGCCCCATATTTTTGAAGAAATGCGGCACTTTTTCACCGTCTACAAGCAACTCGAGGGCAAGGAAACTGCTGTTGATGAGGTTATGGGCGCGGAAGAAGCCCGTGAAATTATCGCGGAAACGATTGAGAATTACAAGAATATGCCGATTAGGAACATGAGGCATGAGAACACTTAATCGGAGGTAGAAATGAAAAAATATATAATTTTGCCAATAATAGTCGGTTTAGTTTTCGGGTTTATTTCGGTCTTTTATTCAAAAATACCTGCCCCCGTTGCAAATTGGAGCGGAATGAGAATTCTCGCTAATCAATTGGGTTATTTGTGGTACGCGCTTGTTTTAGCTTACATTAACCGCGAAAAATGGCTCAAAGCTTTTATATCGGGATTTTTGGCGGTAACCGCCTCGAATATAACCTATTATGTTGTGATATTTATAATACACGAGCTTGACCCGACGGTCATACGCCACTCCTTTGAAGCAGTGGACCTAATTATGTGGACGATTACAGGGGGTGTCGTCGGTGCTTTGTCGGCAACATTCATAAGAATTGTAATGTTCGGGAAAGTTAAATTTGTGAGGTATGGTGCGATTTTTACATGGTATACGGCTATGCTGCTTGTCATTTTCTTTTTTGATGTTACTGCTATTTTCAAGCGCGCAGGCAATGCTAATTTCATATCGGGCGGATATATGAACGGCTATTATTCTAACAGATATTTTGTCGGTGATATATATGAAGTCCTGCTCGCTGTTGCGGTAACGACTGCTATGCTTGTTTTCATTGTTAAAAAACAGAGGATATTAAAAGATGTTAATTTTAGCCAGTAATTCCCCGCGCAGACACGAGATTTTAAGCGGCGCGGGCTACGAATTTGAGGTAATTCCGGCGAAAGGCGAGGAAGTTCTGCCCGATTTGCCACCGGAACGCGCCGCTGTAGAAATTGCCAAAGCCAAGGCCCTCGAAGTCCGAAAAAGCCTTTGCGGTTCGGAGAAGTACCGCGGTTGTGTGGTTTTAGCCGCCGATACAATTGTCGTTTTGCAAGATGAAATCATGGGTAAACCCCGCGACAAAGCCGATGCTTCCCGCATGCTGACCGCCTTGTCGGGGGTGAGCCACACGGTTATTACAGGCGTTTTTGTGACCCAAAACGAGAAAAGCCGCTCGTTCTACAAGCGGACTTCGGTAGAATTTCACAAACTGCAAAAACATGAAATTAACGCCTACATAGCAACCGCCGAGCCTTTTGATAAAGCGGGTGCTTACGGGATTCAGGAGAAAGGCGCGTTGCTCGTCAAGGGGATTCGCGGAGACTATTTCAACGTCATGGGCCTGCCGATTGCGATGACTTCGCGGGTTTTACGGGATTTCGGGGTTACTCCCACATGGCAGAACCCCACGCTCCAAGTCTAACAACCGCTTTTTCATGTCTAAACCGCCGCCGTACCCGACCAAGCCGCCGTCCGCGCCGATTATGCGATGGCAAGGGATTATAATCCAAATCGGGTTCTTATTATTCGCCATGCCGACCGCCCTGCTTGCCTTGGGACTGCCGACTTTCTCGGCAATCGCCTTGTAACTCGCAGTTTCGCCGTAAGGTACACTCAGCAACGCACCCCAAACCGCCCGCTGAAACGCCGTACTTTTTGAATTGTGCGGACTCAGCGGCAGGTCAAATTCCCGCCGCTTGCCGCTGAAATATTCCTGTAACTGCCCCGCCGCCTTGTCCGTCAAGGCGGTTTTTTGGTTTTCGCCTACACAAAACGCGCTGTAATCGCTATTATCAAAGGCCCGCCGAACGGCAGTTATGCTCACGCCGTCCGAGGCGATTAGGATTGGGCCTATGGGGGTTGGGTAGGTGTGGTAGGTTTTCATTCCAAAGTCTCCGATTTATTTTTGAGCGGGCGAACACAGTTCGCCCCTACAATGTGCAATCATACAAGGCAGACAAAATCAACTGTCCACTACCCACTATCAACTGCCATAGCAGCACTTCTTAAACTTCTTCCCACTCCCACAAGGACACGGGTCGTTCCTGCCGACCTTGTCCCCCTCGGACTTCTTCACGGTCACTTGTGCGCCCGCGTTGGCGGCAATCGGCTTGAGGACTTGCACCCGTTGCGGCGGGGCTTCGCGCCGTACGTTGACCGTCAGCACTGTTCGTACGGTATCTTCGCGGATTGAGGCTATCATCTCGTCATACATCGCAAAGCCCTCGTGCCGATACTCGACGACGGGGTCTCTCTGCGCCCCGAATGCCCGCATGTAAACCCCCTGCTTCAAGTCGGACATGGCGTCTATATGCTCCATCCACTTTGAGTCCACGTTCTTGAGCAGGATTACCCGCTCGACTTCCCGCATTATTTCCGCGCCGTATTCCGATTCGCGCTTTTCGTACAACTGGGTTGCGCGGGTCTGCAACTCGTCTTTGATTTGCTCCTTGTCAATACTTTCCAACTCGTCCCTGCTGTATTTGAAATCGTTGGAATTTGTCAGTACGCCCGCCCAACTCTCGCGTAATCCCGTAAGATTCCAGTCGTCGGCAATCTCGCCTTGGCAGAATAAATCCACCGTCTCGTTCACTGTATCGTCAATCATAGAGCGGATTTTCTCGCTTACATCGCCGCCCTCCAGCACCATTGAACGCTGATTGTATATCGTCGTCCTCTGCTGTGACATAACGTCGTCAAAGTCGAGCACACTTTTGCGGATTGAGAAATTTCTGCCCTCGATTTTCTTCTGGGCAGACTCGATTGTCCGCGTTAAGAGTTTCTGCTGAATCGGCTGGTCTTCATCGATTCGCAAGGTCTCCATAAGATTTTGCACCCGCTCACCGCCGAACAGCCGCATTAAATCATCTTCGAGCGATATGAAGAATCTGCTCTCGCCCGGGTCTCCCTGCCGCCCCGAACGCCCCCGCAACTGGTTGTCGATACGGCGGGATTCGTGCCGCTCTGTACCGAGAATAAACAGCCCGCCCGCATCCTTGACCTCCTGCGCCTCGTCGGCAATCTTCGCCTTGTATTCCTCGTTGTATTTCTTGTAAGTTTCGCGTGCATTGATAATTTCGGCGTCGTCGGTCTCGGCGAACCCGGTCGCCTCTATGATTAGGTCTTCCTCGACACCCTCTTTACGCATACGCGCCTTTGCCAAGTATTCGGGGTTACCGCCGAGCATAATATCTGTACCGCGCCCCGCCATGTTCGTCGCAATCGTCACGGCGTTTTTCTTGCCCGCCTGTGCGACAATCTCGGCCTCGCGTTCGTGGTTCTTGGCGTTCAGCACCTCGTGTTTAATCCCCTCGCGTTTGAGCAACTTCGAGAGCAGCTCCGACCGCTCAATCGAGATTGTACCCACAAGCACGGGCTGGCCCTTCTCGTGACACTCCTTAATCTGCCTGATTGCCGCCGTGAATTTGCCTTTCTCGTTTCTGAAGACTTGGTCCTCTTGGTCGGTACGCACTACAGGCTTGTTTGTCGGGATTTCCACCACGTCTAAGTTGTAAATCCCCCTGAACTCCTGCTCCTCGGTCATAGCAGTACCTGTCATGCCCGACAATTTGCCGTAGAGCCTAAAGTAATTCTGGAAAGTTATCGTCGCAAGGGTCTTGCTTTCGTTCTTGATTTTCACACCCTCTTTGGCTTCAATCGCTTGATGAAGCCCCTCGTTGAATCGCCGACCGAGCATTTTGCGCCCCGTGAACTCGTCGATGATTACAATTTCGCCGTCGTCAACTATATAATCAACGTCGTCTTTCATGATTCCGTGGGCCTTTATGGCTTGATTTACGTGGTGCAGGGTCGAGAGGTTTTCGGAGTCCATGAGGTTTTCGATGCCGAAAAACTCCTCGGCTTTTTTGACACCACCGGGTAACAACGTGGCTGTACGGCCCTTTTCGTCCACTATAAAGTCGCCCTGATAGGCATCATGTTCTTCCTTACTGTCAAGCTCGACTACTCGAATCATCTTGAGTTTACGTGCGAGCTTGTCCGCTTGTGAGTAGGCTTCGGAGGACTTGTCGCCCCGCCCCGAAATAATCAGCGGTGTCCGCGCCTCGTCTATAAGGATACTGTCAACCTCGTCCACTATTGCATAATTATGCCCGCGCTGAACCTTGTCCTCCTTGCGTACACACATATTATCGCGCAGGTAATCAAAGCCGAGCTCGTTGTTAGTGCCGTAGGTGATGTCGGCGGCGTAGGCCTCGCGGCGTTCGGAGTTGTCCTTTTCGTGGATAATCACCCCGACTGTCAGCCCCAAAAACTTATGCACCCGCCCGATTAAGTCGCTGTCGCGCTTGGCGAGGTAGTCATTGACGGTGACAATATGCACGCCCGCGCCCGTCAGCCCGTTCAGGTACGACGGCAGTGCCGCCACAAAGGTCTTACCCTCCCCCGTCTTCATCTCGGAAATCCTGCCTTGGTGCAAGACTATGCCGCCCTCAATCTGCACAGGGTACGGCTTTATGGCGATTACCCGCCACATAGCCTCACGGCAGACCGCAAAGGCATCGGGCAGTATATCAAGCAGCGTTTCGCCGTCCGCAAGGCGTTTCCGCAGAATCGCGGTCTGCCCTTGCAGCTCCTTGTCGCTCATTTTTTCATAAACCGCCTCAAGCTCTAATGTCTTCTCTTTCAGCGGCAACATTCGTTTCAGCTCTTTTTTAGAATAATCGCCGAATATAAAGTTGGAAAGTCCCATTATGTTAATCCTTTCGTTGTTTCTTGTATGTTTTTGTAGGTTTGCTGTACTTTTGGGGTGTGAGTGGTGGTAGGGGGGTAGTAGGGGGTACGGCGGCGCAAGAACCGCCAGCCCGCCACACAGGCTGTTCAAACTCCACTTTCTCGATTGCGAGTTTATAAGTTCACGACTTAATAGGTTTCATCGGCATAAATAGTCTGTACTCGCATTGGGTTTGTGCTACTTACCAACGGTTCGGCTCGAGAAAGTTAAATTTTATCAAGCGTAGAACGCGGGCGTGCGGTTCTTGCGCCGCCGTACCCCCTACTACCCCCCTACCACCAATCGCACCCCTCACACAGCACACTTTTTATATTATAACCCTAATTTACAGATTTGTCAATAATATTAGGCTTGACAAAATAAATTAGCTGTGGTAAAATAGAAATGAACGGTTAGTAAATTTATGAAAGGTGTGTCCCTGCGCCCTGTAATTCTCGGAATTACGCAATTTTCGTTGAAAGTTTCATGAGAGTTTGGGCGGCGTGGCGGTGAAATTATGGGTAAGAAAAAGTATGAAAAAGACTTCGGGGAGGTGCTGTGGTACGGTAGGCGGCGCAGATTCGGGCTTCCGCTGTCGTTCACGCGGTACATACTCACGCCTACACGGCTGTATAAGCGGCTCGGCTTCTTCAATATCAAAGAGGAGCAGTTGGAGCTTTACCGAGTTATCGACTTTTCACTGCGCTTGCCTTTCGGTGAGCGGATTTTCGGTTGCGGTACGATGATTATCCACTCGAAAGACAAAACCAACCCGGAAGTCGTGCTGAAATCCATTAAAAAACCCCGCCCTGTCATGCGCTTAATCGAGGAACGTGTCGAACAAGAGCGGATTAAATACAAAATCCACGGCAGGGATATGATTGGCGCGTTCGGCGGCGATGGTGATAATTGCGATTGTTAAAGATTGACAAATATTAACGGGGCGTTTTGCCCCGTACAAAAGGAAAGGCGGAAATTTACATGGCTTTTATTAATATGATGGAGAAATTGGTCGAGATACGCTTGGACGAGCGTATAAAAGTAACTGCTGCCTGCAATTGCGAGCAGTGCCGCGAGGACATAAAGTGCATCGCACTCAATAATCTGCCGCCAAAATACGTCAGCACCCCCAAGGGTGAGCTGTTCTCGAAGATTGACCAGCAGATGATTCGGCAAAACGTGTTGGATATTGACGTTGCGGTGATTAATGCTATGGAGTTTGTCAATAAGAACCCGCGGCATTAACGGCGCGGAAATTGTTCATGTCGCTCGCAAACATGAACGGCCGTTTATTCCTCCTCCCGCTCAATCGCGAACCTGCTCCATATAGTTTCAATCGCGGTGTCGGAAATTATGAACTGCCCGAATTGGTCGGTGCTGCCGCTCGGTATGTAGTAGTCGGCTATTTCGCGGCTGTTTTGGGTTGTGTAGAGATACGCCACCTGATTTCTTGTGAAGTCGGCGAATTCTAAGTTGGTGTCGGTGGTGTTCAAAATTCTGTTAAACATTCCTTGAAGCTGCGTTACCGAAAGGTTGCGGCTGTTTCTGTTTATGAAGTTGGAAATGCAAAGCCCGTGCAACATATAGCGGTAATCCTCGCCTTGGTCGTAATCGGGGAAGGTTATGTAGTCGTAGAGGTCTGCCCCGCGAAACTCGTACGAGCCGGGGAAAAACTTGATTTCCTCGCCCTCATAAAGCGCGAACGGTATGTTCACGGGGGTGAACCCGACTAAGTCAAAAAAGCCTATGAACGAGTCCTTGTCGAACTTTATGTAGAAGTCTATATCTATGTCCAAAAGCGAGGTGACGGCGCGGTTCACGCCCTCCGAACCACGGCTCCTGTAAAAATCGGTCAAGGTACCCCGCTCACTTGCGAGGGTGACAAAAAGGCTCTCTCTGAGCGGAACTATGACGATTGCCTCATCGCGGGGGCGGTAATTAATCAGCATGTAATAGTCCGGTATGCCGCCCCTGCTCTCGGACAGCATGAACAAGGCGGTCGAGTTGTAGGACGCGTCGGGGCGGTAATCGCGTGAGCCGCCCATCGCCTGTGAACCCCCGGTCGGAAAAAGCAAATCCCAAATATGATAGACAACAAAACTTAAAATCGTAAACGTAATCAAGAAGGTCAGCATATAAATATACCAGTTGCTCCGTTTCCTAACAGCTTTCCTCAGTGACATTTTTCCCCTACCTTTCGTTTAATTACATAATTATACCATATATTTTATATAATTGCAATATCTACAGCTAATTTTTTGCAGGAGGAACTTATGTACAAGAGAACATGGGCGGAAATCGACCTTGCCGCTTTGAGATACAACCTCGAAATTATCCGCAGTTTCGCGCCGGGCAAAGAAATAATCGCGGTGGTGAAGGCGAACGCTTACGGCCACGGCGACAATCTGATTTGCCCCGAATTAAAAAAAGCGGGCGTGAATTTTTTTGCGGTCTCCTGCATTGATGAGGCTTTGCAGGTTCGTGAGTATATCGGCGATTCCGGCGATTCGGAAATACTAATCTTCGGGTTCACCGAAATCGAGCAGCTGAAAACCGCCGCCGAGCATAACTTTATACTCTCGGCGGGCAGTGCCGAATACGCGCGGGAGTTGAGTAATTTCGCTAATTCGGAAAGCTTGAAACTGCGGATTCACGTAAAAGTCAACACCGGCATGAACCGCGTGGGCATTAACACCACGAGCGAATTTGAGGAGATACTGTCACTGTCCGGGCTCGATTGCGAGGCGGTTTACACCCACTTCTCGGTCGCGGATAGCGGTGCGAGAACCGACCTGCTTTTCACCTTACAACAGCATGAAAACTTCCGCGACTTCTGCAAAATTGCGCGAAGTCGCGGCTTGAAAGTCCACTCACAGAACAGCGGCGGCGGGTTCTTCCACAGCGAATTTGACGGGGATTTCGTTCGGGTGGGGCTGGCGTTGTACGGGCTGTTGCCGAATTTCGGGCTGAAGCCTGTGATGTCGCTGAAGTCGGCGATACATCAAATTCGCACACTCGAGGCGGGCGATTTCGTCAGCTACGGCAGGACTTTTAAGGCGGGCGACAAGCGACTTGCGGCGGTAGTACCGGTGGGCTACGCCGATGGGTATTCGCGCGGGTTGTCGGGAGATTCGGATACGCAAAAAGGCGGCTTAGTCGCCGTGAACGGCGTCCTCTGCCCTGTTTTGGGGCGGGTTTGCATGGACCAAATAGTCATCGACGTCACCGATGCGGGAGACCCGAAAGTCGGCGATGAAGTCTTGCTCTACTCGCCGAAATTCCCCGAAACGAGCGTTGAGCACATCGCGGAAAGGCTTGGGACGATACCTTATGAGGTCATCTGTGCTGTAAGTCAGCGGGTGCTGAGGGTTGAGGTGTAGGGCGGCAGGGGGCGGGGGTGTCCCCATAAGCCGAACAAGTTTCGTCACCCGCGCATATCGCTACCCGAAAACCCGCACTGCATTTACGGAAACTTCGTATATCTCAAAAGCGGCGTTAAGCCGCTCTCGTGAGAGTTAAATTTTATCAACTTTTCCTGCGTTCGGGTGCGAAATCTTGTGAGGCGTTGGGGACACCCCCGCCCCCTGCCGCCCTACTCCTCAAGAATAGCCTGCATTGCACGCCCGCACACGCAAGCCCTGCGTACCTTGCGGGCGAACACAGTTCGCCCCTACGCTGAAAAAATTTCTATGTCGTTAATAATTCTCAATGTTGTAGGGGCGAACTGCGTTCGCCCGTGGAGTTTATGGTTTGTGCGCGGCGGGAGCAGAGCCCCCGCCCTACCCTTCAAGAATCCCCATTAATTCCACTTCGGTAACAATCTTAACCCCCAAACCTTGCGCCTTCGTCAACTTACTCCCCGCCGCCTCGCCCGCAAGTACGTAGTCGGTTTTTTTGGAGACCGAGCCGGTGCATTTGCCGCCGTTCGCGGTTATTAATTCTTCTGCTTCTTTGCGGGATAGGCTCGGCAAAGTCCCTGTGATTACGAAGGTCAGCCCTGCGAATTTTCCGCCGTCTGCGGCTTTTTTTGTGTAAACTGTATTTACTCCGCTGTCTTCCAATTGGCTGATTAGGCTTACCATGCTCGGTTCGCGGAGTGCCGTGTAGACATTTTGGGCTAATATGCCGCCGAAATTTTCCGTGGCTTCAATGTCGCTGAGTTCCGCCTGCATTACCCCGCGAACGCTCCCGAATTTCTCGCACAGCAGGGTCGCGTTGCGCTCGCCGATTCCTCTGATACCGAGGGCGTAGATTAGCTTGTCGGGCTGGTTTTGCTTTGATGCGTTGATTGCGTTGATGAGATTATTCGCCGACTTTTCCTTGAAACTCGGCAGGTTCAGCAGTTGCTCAAAGGTCAGCCTGTATAGGTCGGCGACGTTTTTAATCAAACTTTTTTCGAGCAGTAACTCCACAATCGCCTCGCCGAGGCCGTCTATATTCATTGCGCCGCGTGAACAAAAATGCTCTATGCTTTTTTGGAGTTGCGCGGGGCAGTCTGTGTTGGGGCAGCGCGTTACCGCATCGCCCTCGTCACGCACCGCTGTACTCCCGCATGCAGGGCAGTTTCCGGGGATTTTGAAGGGTGATTTTTCTGTGCAATTATGTGCAATAACCGCGACAACTTCCGGGATTATATCCCCTGCCTTGCGGACTATGATTTTGTCGCCTATGTTGAGAGCGAGTGCGTCGATTCTGTCTTGATTGTGCAGGGTTGCGCGGCTGATTGTCGTGCCCGCGAGATTCACCGGCTCGAAAACCGCAAGCGGCGTCAGCGCGCCCGTTCTGCCGACGTTGACTTCAATGCTACGCAGTATCGTCTCCTTTTCTTCGGGCGGGTACTTGAACGCCGCCGCCCATTTCGGAAACTTGGAAGTCGCGCCGAGGATTTCGCGCTGTGCAAAATCGTTGACTTTCACGACCGCGCCGTCTATGTCGTAGGGCATAATCGCAGTGTCACCGCGCATTTCGCCGATTTCGCGGATTCGCTCAATTGCGCCGTCTATGCTATCGAAAACCCGCCAATCCGCAATGACCTTAAACCCCAACTCCGCCAAAAGCTCCAGCGATTGTTTGTGGCTTGTGATTTCCATGCCGTCAATCTGCTGAATGTTGAAAACGTAGATGTCAAGCTCTCTGCTTGCGGTTACACTGCTGTCTTTCTGGCGCAGTGAACCCGAAGCGGCATTGCGGGGATTTTTCGGCAGTTCCTTGCCCTTTTGCGACTGTGTCTCGACAAGTTTCTCGAAACTTTTCCGCGGCATGTAGACTTCGCCGCGTACCACGAGCGAGGGGATTTCGCGCCGCAGTTTCAACGGCAGGCTCTTAATGGTCTGCAAGTTGCCGGTCACGTCTTCGCCGATAAAGCCGTCGCCGCGAGTTGCGCCGCGTGTGAAAATGCCGTTTGTGTACTCGAGCGAGACCGATAAGCCGTCAATTTTCGGCTCGACTACGTAAACGGGATTCGCCGTGACCGCGCGGACTTTGCGGTCGAAATCTCGCAGTTCTTCCTCCGAAAAAATATCCTGCAAACTCCCCATTTGAACGGCGTGAGTGACTTTCGCAAAAGTCGTATCAGCTTGTCCGCCAACGCGGTTTGTCGGCGAGTCGGGGGTTTTGAGGGCGGGATTTTCCGCCTCGATTTGCTTTAACTCGCTCATGCACCTATCATACTCAAAGTCAGTCACAAGGCTGTCGTTGAGCACATAATAGGCGTGGTTGTACTCGTTGATTTTTTTGCAGAGTTCTGCGTGTTTTGTTGATATGTTCATAGAATTTCACCGCTTTCGTAATGCAGAAATAAAAATGCAGAATGCAGAAATAAACGAAATCAAAATGTTTATTTCCGTCGGAAAACCGCATAAAAAGTTAAATTATTTCTGCATTCTGCATTCTCCATTATTATTTATTACGCCGCCCCTATTTGCGGCAACAGCAAATCCCCGTCCCCTGTGATAATGCGCGTGTACGCATGTGGAACCTCGCCGACTATCACCGTTTCGGCTACTATGTAATTCGTCGTGACCGTCATAGTCTTGTTGTACCCCGGGATAATCACGGCAAGGTCTACCTCGATTTCCATGATTATACGGTGCAGGGTTTGATTGATGCCCGCCGAGGTGAATTCGCTGATTAGCACAGTGTTCGCAAACCCTCGCGGCATGATTTTCACGGGGATAATCGGTCCTCTGCCGTACAGCAACGCCACCCCCGATACAGTCCCGAACGGTATACCTATATCCTTATCGGGAAGACCACCCACAGCCTCGTTCACGACCAATCCCGAGCGGGCTTTCAAGCGGTTTATGGTGTTAGTGTCGCTTGTGATGGATTTCACCTCGCCGTCCGAATTAAACGACAAGTTTATCAGCGCGGAATAGTCATAATCGGGGCTGAGTAACTCCGTCAAAACCGAGTCGTTAATGGCGCGCACGGCGGCTACTTGAATTTGATACTCGCCTGTCCGCTCTATCAAAGGGCGAACCCGCAACTCGGCGTACAGCCCCAGTGCAAAAAGCAGCAGACCTATTAAAACCAAGGCTTTGCCGAAGCGTATCTTGGCGTTTTTTTCGGTTTTTGTCGAAGTTTTCACGTTGTCAACCCCCTTTCATAAACACGTCATAGGCGATTGCGAAACTCGCCGTTTAGCGGACGGGCAATGCCCGCCCCTACAATATGTAGATGGACAATAAAACCAAATCGCCATATGTAGGGGCGCGCAGTGCGCGTCCGTGAGTTTCGCAATCGTCTGATAAACACATCATTATATGTTTATGAAAAGGAAACGGTGAATAGACAAGCAGTTGTGAAGTTGGGCGCAGTCGGCAGGGGGCGGGGGTGTCCCCCTACCGACTGCGACTAACTCCACGAGAGAACCGCAGATACCCGCCCCTACAACATTGAGAATTATTAACGATATAAGAAATTTTTCAGCGTAGGGGCGAACTGTGTTCGCCCGTGAATTTAAGCGCGGTCGGGGGGGCGACGGCACATGAACTGCGTGCATTGCACCGCACATACGCAAGTCCCGCGTTCGCCCGTAAATTTAGGCGTGGGTGGTAGGGCGCGGTGGGGGTGCGGCGGCACAAGAACCGCGTTCGCCCGCGAATTTAAGCGCGGTCGGGGGGTGCGGCGGCACAAGAACCGCGTGCATTGCACCACATTCGCCCGTGAATTTAGGCACAGTCGGCAGGGGGCGGGGGTGTCCCCAACCGCCTCACAAGATTTCGCACCCGAACGCAGGAAAAGTCGATTAAATTTAACTCTCACGAGAGGCGGCATTAAGCCGCCTTTCAAGACTTACGAGGTTCGGGAAATGCAGTGCGAGTTTTTCAGTAGCGATATGCGCGGGTGACGAAACTTGCTCGGCTTTTGGGGACACCCCCGCCCCCTGCCGACTGCGCCTGTATCAGTAAACCTAACGCCACCCCCGCTTGTACCGGAAAACCTAACCCCCCACAAACGCCGCAAATGCCCTGTACGCCATATAAACGTCGTTCTTCGCCGTAATTTCAAACGGCGCGTGCATCGACAGCACCGGCACGCCCACATCGAGCGTGTCGATGTTCATGTTCGCCAAAAACATCGCCACCGTGCCGCCTCCGCCTTGGTCAACCTTGCCGAGTTCGCCGGTCTGCCACGCTATTTTGTTAGTGTCAAAAAGCTTGCGTATCTCGCCGACAAACTCCGCGCTTGCATCACTCGTGCCGGATTTGCCCCGTGCGCCCGTGAATTTCGCGACTGCAACGCCGTAATTGACATAGGCGACGTTGAGTTTTTCGGTGACATCGGGGAAATTCGGGTCGAACGCGACATTAACATCAGCCGAAATGCACTTTGAATTTGCCAAAACTGCCCGCAATTGCGCCTTTTGTTTTTCTGCCAAGTCTTGCAAAAAATCCCTCAAGTAAGCGGATTTTAAGCCCGTGTTGCCGTCACTGCCGACTTCTTCCTTGTCGGTCAGCACGACAACTGCGGTTCTTTTCGGGGTCTTTTTGCAGTCTAAAAGTGCCCTCAACGCCGTGTAGGAGCAGACCCTGTCGTCCTGCCCGTAGCCGCCGACTAAAGAACGGTCGAACCCGACATCACGCGCCTTGTGAGCGGGGACGGCTTCAAGCTCCGCACTCAGAAAATCCGCCTCGACAATGCCGTATTTCTCGTTCAACAGCCGCATGATGTTCAGCTTGACTAAATCGCTGCCCTTCTCGTCATTGAACGGCCGCGAACCGATTAAAATATTCAGCTCCTCGCCCTTTATCAGCTGATTTGCGGGGCGTTTATACTGCTCCTCCGCCAAGTGCGGCAGCAAATCCGTGACGGCGAAAACCGGCTCGCTGTCGTCCTCGCCAATGCAGACCTCCACGGTTGACAAGTCGGCTTTCACCACAACGCCGTGCAAAGCCAGTGGTACAGCCGTCCACTGGTACTTTTTTATGCCACCGTAATAATGGGTTTTGAAATAGGCTAATTCGGCTTCCTCGTAGAGCGGGCGCTGTTTTAGGTCAATTCGCGGCGCGTCCAAGTGTGCGGCTATGAGATTCACGCCGTTTTGCAGGTTTTCCTTGCCGATAATTGCCGCGATTACGCTTTTTCCGCGGTTCACCGCGTAGATTTTATCGCCGGCTTTGTAATTTTTTGCACCGGAAAATTCCGCAAAGCCCGCTTTAACACACGCCGCAACCGCTTCCCTAACGGCTTCGCGCTCGGTTTTTGCCGCATCGAGAAAGCTTTTGTACCCCTCGCAAAACTTGTCGGCTTTTTTCTGCTCGGTCTCACTGAAGATTTTCGCGGTGTGTTTTCTTTGGAGAAAAAGCGTTTCTTTTAGTTGTTTAGACTTGGTATTTTTGCTGTTCTTGTTGTTTGGCATTGTTTTAATGTTCCTTTCGGTTTTATTGATTTGTGTATAATTTAATGTAATTATCGTAAGCGGTGTTGACTTTATTTACATAATGCCGCGTTTCGGCAATCGGAATGTTCTCGATTATAAGGGTCACACCGTCCTCGGAGTATCGCTCGTCTTGTAGCCATTCTTGAACAGCGTAGAAACCCGCGTTGTAAGCGGCTATGACGCAGTTTCTGTCCTCGTAACTCTCGATAAGATATGCGAGGAACCAAGTGCCGAAACGGACGTTTGTGTCGGGCACAAACATGTCGTCAAACTCCAAATCCCGCTCAAAAAGCCTGTATCTGCTTATCCAATTGAAGGTATCCTCGGTAATCTGCATAAGCCCCCGCGCCCCCGCGCTCGAAATCGCCAAGGGGTCAAAATCGCTCTCCACCTTAATCACCGCATAAATAAAGTATATGTCAAGCTCGCTGTTCCATTCACGCGAGTATTTCTCGACTTCCGCGCTGTACTTTATCGGATGGCTCCACAAAAGGAGTTGCAGCTCCATTTCCTCGGCGCGTTCCCGCAAAAATTCCCGCGTTTTTCTAATCGAAATCACCGTAATTACAGCCGATAATATTAATAAAACAATTGTAATTACTATGAATATGTTTCTTTTTCTTCGTTTTCGTATCATTTCAATTCCTTTGCTATTTTTAGAATTTCGTTTGTAAGTGTTTCAAGTGTCCCGTTATTTTCAACAAAAAAATCCGCACGTTCCCTGTAAAATTCAGCACCGGGTTGGGCGTTCAGGCGCAGAAACGCATCGCGTTCATCTATCCCGTCCCTATGAACAATTCGGCGCAGACAAAGCTCCTTATCGGCGATAATCGCCACGACTTTTCTGCACAGCGAATCCGCGCCGCTTTGGTAAAGTGTCGGGGCGTCAAGCAGGAAATTGCGGTCGTTAGGGGCATTTTCTACGGCTGTTGTGATAATGTTCATAATTTTATGAATTATGAACGGGTAGATGATTTTCTCGTATTTTTGGAGGTTCTGCGGCTCTGAAAAGACAATCTGTGCCATTTTCGCCCTGTCGAATTCGCCGTTGTCGTTGTAGGCTTGCGGGAACGCGCGCCGCACGGCTTCGGAGCAAGGCGGGGTCGCAATCACCTCGCGTGCCTCCTTGTCGCAGTCGATGACTTTGAAGCCGCACTCGCCGAAAACCCGCGCCGCGACTGACTTCCCTGCCCCGGACATGCCGGTTAGGCCGATTATATCTGCGGCTAATTCGCCAACGGCGAATTGCGACGACGCAGTCGTCGCCCGCTCTGCGGAGCCGCTTGCCGAGACGGGTCGCGAAGCGGGGGTGCAATCCCCGCTTACGCCGCAAGGCGTACCCCCGCCTAAAAGGCGGGGGGCATCGCGCCCCGTTATGTTCAACTCGTTAATATTTAACATTATTTCACCTTTTCGCATACTGTGAACAACGCCTCTCCGCACAAAACACACAATACCCGTCAATTTCCTCAATTTTCACACCGCCAAACACAGAAATGAACTTATTTTTATACCAGTCCCTGCGCTTAGTCACCATCAGCATTTTCCCGCCGATTTTCAGGCGGTTGAAGCCTTTTTCGATAAACTGCTTCGGGGTGGAGAAATCGCTGTGATAGGGCGGGTTTGAGAGGATTAGTGCGAAGTCTTTTTCGCCGATATTTGAGAAGCCGTCGCTCCGAATTACGGTTACATTGCCGACATTATTCAGCTCCGCATTCTTCCGCGATAATTCCACGCAAAGTGGCTCTACATCGCTCATGAAGACGTTTTGCGCGCCTGTAAGTTTCGCCGAGTAAATTCCCACAACGCCGTACCCGCAGCCCAAGTCCAAGACTTTATCGCCCTGTGCAAAATCCGCGACCGAGAGCATCGCGACCATTGCAAGAGTCCCTTTATCTACGGAATTAGGCGAGAACAGGGTTTCCGCGGTTTCAAAAGTCAACTCAACGCCGTTAATTGTCTCACTAAACACCGCTAATCCCCCAAATCGATTACGTTGAATTCGGCCGCCCGAATAATCCTGTTGTAGACCGCCAAACCTATGCCGTGCGGCTCGGGAAGCCGCGCGAAAATCCGTTTCGCGCCCTTTTCGTCCAATTCGCGCAACCTCGCGAAAAGCCGACTTGCGCCCATGTCGGCGGCGTCGCAAAGGGACAGCGCATAGTCTCCGCAACCGGTGTTCATATCTATGTAATTCCTGAACGTTTCCTCGTTTTCGGCGATTACCGCAATCACCTGCGCGTTCGGGCAATAGTGCTTGTAGGCTGTGCCGGGGCTTTGCGGTCTTGTGTCGTCAAGTTTTTCGCGAACCGCATCGTCTATCTCAACTTCCGCAAACTCGCGCAACTGCTCCGCCGTGACTCTGCCCGGGCGCAGTATGCGAATAGCCCCCTTTTCAAGCGCAACGACCGTACTTTCCACGCCGCAAACGCACTCGCCGCCGTCCAAAATCAACGGAATTCGGCCGTTCAAATCGGCGAAAACGTGGGCGGCCGTGGTCGGGCTGGGGCTTCCGGAAAGGTTCGCGGACGGCGCGGCAAGCGGGAATTCGCACGCCTCAATCAGCGCGATTGCCGCCGGGTGGTCGGGCGCTCGAACCGCGACAGTACTGAGTCCGCAGCATATTTCGGTGGGGATAATGTCGTATTTTTTTCGCAAAATAATCGTCAACGCGCCCGGCCAGAATTTTTCAGCCAATTTCTCCGCGATTTCGGGGACTTCCAAACCTAACTCGCGAATCTGCGCCAACCCGCTTACATGCACGATTAGCGGGTTGTTTGCGGGGCGGTTTTTGGCGGCGAAAATTTTGTGAATCGCGGCAGAATCCAAGGCGTTCGCGGCTAATCCGTAGACAGTTTCTGTTGGAATTGCTACAATTTCGCCTGATTTTAACAACTCGGCGGCTTGAATTATCGCCTCATCGTCGGCTTTTTGCACGGTTGTCGTGAATTGGTCGGGGAAGTCGGTCACGTCCTCGGTCGGGAACAAGTCGTCGAAGCGGTTATCATAGTCGGGGACTTTTTCGGGCGCACGGTAGATTAATTCGCTTTTAATCGGCTTTCTTTTCGTTATGGCGGCGGCTTTTTCATGGTCGCTGAACTGCTTTTTTCTAACTAAAACGAACACCCCAATCAGTAGGCATGCCGCCAATATATACATAGCTATTTCAACGAATTGCAACAGTATCAAAGACTTTCCAACACCAATAAAAACCAACAATTCTATCGGATGGTAACTGCTGTAAGCAATGGCCCTACCCAACATCCACCCTCCAAAAACGAACGAAATAAAAGGAACTACAATCTCTACTATATACTCGATAATGTCAACGGGGTCGGGGACTTCATAGCCGAAATTCCATGTCGTGGGGTTGATGAAAAACACGAAAACCAATATCGCAAGAAGACGCCCAAGCCATTTTTCTTCTTCCGAAAGTTTACGAATTTTTTTATACGTTGATGAAACAAAACGAATCATGTCTACTCCTGCACGTTGGCAAGCTTTGCCGCCTGGTCGGCTATTCGCAAGGCGTCGAAAACCTCGTCGCAGTCGCCGTTTAGGATAGCGTTAAGCTTGTATAGGGTGAGATTTATTCTGTGGTCGGTTACTCTGCTTTGGGGGTAATTGTAGGTGCGAATCCGCTCGGAGCGGTCGCCCGTGCCGACTTGAATCTTGCGCTGTTCCGCAATTTTCCCGGTCTGCTCGGAAATTGCCGCCTCGTAAAGTTTGCTGTATAACATTTTCATTGCTTTATCTTTGTTTTTGTGTTGACTCCGCTCCTCTTGACACTCGACAATAATCCCGGACGGTTGGTGAATCACCCGAATTGCCGACTCGGTCTTGTTGACGTGCTGACCGCCCGCCCCGCCTGACCTGAAGGTTTGAAAGAGTAGGTCCGCGGGGTTGATTTCGACGTCCACTTCCTCGACCTCGGGCAGCACCGCGACCGTGATTGTCGAGGTGTGAACCCTGCCCTGCGACTCGGTTTCGGGGACGCGCTGAACCCTGTGAACGCCGCTTTCGTACTTCATTTTGGCGTAGACCCCCTCGCCCTCCACGGAAAAGCTGATTTCCTTGTAGCCGCCGAGCTCGGTGGGGTTTGAGTTGATGATTTCCACCCGCCAGCCTTTGAGTTGGGCGTACATCATATACATTCTGTATAATGAGTTGGCGAAAAGCGCGGCTTCCTCGCCGCCTGCGCCGCCGCGAATCTCGACGATTACGCTTCGGTCGTCGTCGGGGTCACGGGGCAGGAGCAGGATTTTCAGCTCCTCCTCACACTCGCCGATTCGCTCACGGCTTTCGTCCAACTGAACCTGCGCCATCTCTTTCAATTCGGGCTCAAGCCCGCCCTCAGCCAGCATTTGCTTGGCTTCCTCGAATTCTTCACGCGCCGATTTATACTCGCTGTATTTTTCAACAATCGGGGTCAGCGATTTATGTTCGCGCATTAAAGCGCGAAACAAGTCTTGGTCGCTCACCGTGTCAGCCTCCGACAGCTTTTCGTTGATTTCTGTATAGCGTTTCTGCGCCATTTCCAGTTTGTCTATCATTTTTTAACACCACTCCATATATTTCTAAGTATTTACATGTAATTCAAGGTATACCAACATTCCTATCAATCTTCCCTGTTCTCGCCTAAGTACGCCCGAATCAGCCCGCCGACCGGCTTTAAGAGGCCGCCCTCTAACTTTTTCTTGACCTCTTTCAAGTTTTTTCTTATTTCTATGCCTTGTGAACAGCGGGCCTCGCACTCGCCGCAACCTACGCAGAAAGACGCTCTGTGACCGCGTGTACGGTAGGTGTAATCGAAAAATGCCTTGGTTTTGCCCTCGATTGCGATGTCATTATAGCAGGCGAAACACAGCGCGATGTCCACTTTATGCTTGCACGGCATGCAGTAATTACAGCCGGTGCAAGGGATTTTCGTCTTCGCCATAATCAATTCGCGGGCGGAGGCGATTAGCTCGTTTTCGCGGTTGGTGAGCTTGTACGAATCGGCGTCCGAGGCGGTTTTGATGTTATTTTTCACCATTTCCATCGAGTTCATACCCGAAAGTACCGTGAGGACTTCGTTATGGCTGTAAATCCACCTGAACGCCCATTCTACGGGGGTATGCGCGGGCAACTCCGCCGCGAACATATTCTTCGCCTTTATCGGCAAATCGGCAAGCTTGCCGCCCCTAAGCGGCTCCATAACCATCACGGGTACGCCCTTTTCAGCCGCATAATAGAGCCCGTCCCTGCCCGCTTGGTTGTTCACGTCGTAATAATTGTACATTATCAGGGTAAAATCCCAGTCGTTGGCGTCAATCAGCTTGCGGAAATTCTCCGCGCCCCCGTGAAACGAGAAGCCGAGGTTCTTGATTTCGCCGCTCTTTTTCTTACTCTCAATCCACTCCAACGCGCCGAGGTCTACCAACTTCTGCCAGTTTTCGGGGCCGTTGAGCATGTGCATCAGGTAGTAGTCGATGCGGTTGGTGCGGAGTCTCTCGAGCTGAATTTTGAAGTATTTATCGAAGTCCGAGGTTTTTTTGATAAAGAAAGTCGGGCATTTTGTGGCGATGAAGACCTTGTCCCGCAGATAATTGTTCTCCAAAACTCTGCCGAGCGCGTTCTCGCTCCCCGGGTAGAAATAGGCGGTGTCGAAGTAGTTCACGCCCTCATCTATTGCGGTTTTGATGATTTTTTCGGTCACTGCGAAATCCTTTGGCAGCCGCATGCACCCGAAAGCCAACAAAGATAGTCTATCGCCGTTTTTAGGATTAATTCTGTAGTTCATAGGTTTTCTCCCAATATATTTTATGTACATAGCTATTCATTCTATAGTATAACACAAAATTTTCCTATAGTCAATGGTAAATTTCAATAGACAATTGCGAAATTGTAGGATTACAATAGAAGTGTTACACTTCACAAAAAAAGAATAGCGGAAAAAGGAAACCTGTGTTACAGTTATAGTTGCTAAAACAAAAAAGCAACAGGGAGGTTTCCGAAAC
>Ga0099364_10002975_pt1 | contig 26727 bp, 16 predicted proteins | sample TergutTh196P3_FD_73070 | JGI IMG/M metagenome (GOLD analysis project Ga0099364, IMG submission 73070) | Microcerotermes parvus P3 segment gut microbial communities from Pointe-Noire, Republic of the Congo - Th196 P3 | ecosystem: Host-associated > Arthropoda: Insects > Digestive system > Gut ...
TTGCCATCATCGGCATGCTCGTCGCCCTTCTTCTTCCCGCCGTGCAGGCCGCCCGCGAAGCCGCAAGAAGAATGCAATGCAGTAATCATCTTAAACAAATCGGCCTAGCCGTGCATAACTTTGAGAATACCCGCAGTGCCATACCGCCGTTTGGGATTGTGCGGGAGCGGGTCTCGTTTTTCTACTTTATTTTGCCCTTCATCGAACAACAGGCACTCTACAATAGATTTGATGAGGCCGCTGAAGGGAGTATGAGGAGTTTCCTCGTAATTACTGGCGATGACTTGACCGAGTCTCGCTTTAACGGTAATGATGGTGGTCTAAATCATCGGTTTCCCGGCAGCAATCAAGCCGAACGTGTCGAATTCCTCAACCAGATGGCATCTATTTCCATCTTTCACTGTCCAACTCGCAGACCAGCCGGGAGACTGACCAATTCCAGGGAGCACGATGGCGATTGGTGTGCACATAACACCAGTACCAACAATGACCACACCAGGATGGGACCGGCAACCGATTATGCGATGGTTTCTGTCTATTTCGATCCAGACGGCGGTGCGACGACTACGATGGACCAGCAACGTAGCGGTAGATTTTACGGTTTTGTCTGGGACCGGGGTACTTCGGCAGCCGGAAGCGCAGTACAAAATCGCGGTCAACGCGGCCCCTTCCGCTGGGCAACAACATCTGGTCTTTGGGAAGCTCCGTGGAATAGCGACTTTCAGGCTAATCCCGGAAGTTGGACCCCTACGGACACTTTCGCTTATTGGTCCAGTGGAGCAAGCAACCAGTTGCTCCTCGGCGAAAAATACTATGCTCCACATGAGCAATTCACCCACACAAATGACGGGACATGGTTCGTCATCACATATCCCTCGATGATCGGACTCTTTCGCGGTTTCCATGACCTTTTCCCAATGGCACGGTCTGGTGTGTGGGAAAATGTTGCGAATTGTGGCCATGCTCGATTTCGTTTTGGCAGTTGGCATCCCGGCGTTGTCAACTTTGTTCTCGGCGATGGTTCCGTCCGTGGTATTTCGCAGACAACTCCAACGAGAACAATGTTCGCGTTGGGACATGTCCAAAGTACAGAGTCGGTCTCGTTGCCGTAACACGAATGTCAACAGAGATGCAATCGCAAGACAGAGCCCGCTCCCTGCGGGTTCTGCGAACGTCAATTACGAATCCTAACCTCCAATTCCTTAACATGAAATATCACATTTTACCTTTATTGCTTGTATTATTCATCGCGACGGGCTGTGGCAACAAAGTGCCGCTCAGCGGGATTGTAACATTTTCTGATACCGGTGAGCCAGTGCCGCTTGGAGTTGTCTATTTTGTGACTCCGACGTTCCAGGCACAAGGTGCCATTCAAGAGGATGGCACATATGTCGTTGGTAGCGATAAAATCAAAGATGGTTTGCCTAGCGGCACCTATCAGGTGTTCATAACGGGAGTCGACCATATTGAGCTCCGGCAACTGCGGCCGCTTGGACAAACTGACCCGAATACCGGAGAAAACATTGATAGGCGGTTCCAGGAGGAAACCCGCACCTCTTTGATTAACCCGAAGTACACGAATCCAGACACATCGGGATTGACAGTCTCGGTTGACCGCAGTACGCGGACATTTGACATTCAGGTCGAACGGGCAAGGTAGGGATGCCTGGGACTGCACGGCTAAAAAGATATGGCCCTCTGTCCCCCGTTGACGCTCCGCCCATTTCCTGCTATACTGCCACCGAGCACAGTAAACAAAGGCGTTTATCAGCATAAACAATTACATCGTTAATTGGTTATGCCGATGAACGCCTTTTTTCATTCGCCATCTCAACGTAAAATGAAAAAAGTTTATGTCAACGAAAAATGGTGTCTCGGATGTCATTTATGCGAGTATTACTGCGCCTTTGCCGGTACGAACGAAAAGGATATGGCAAGGGCATTGAAAGACATAAAAATCAATCCGAATATCAAAATCGAAGAACGAGATGGTATTTGTTTTGCCGTTTCTTGTCGGCACTGTCGCGAACCGCTGTGCGTCAAAGGCTGTATCACTGGAGCGTTAAGCATTTCGGGCGGTATCATCACTATTGACAAAGATCGGTGTGTCAGTTGTTATACTTGCATTTTAAGTTGTTCTTACGGTGCCGTTTCGGCTTCGGACGATGGTGCGGTGCAAAAATGCGAGTTGTGCGTCAAGACGATTGCGGGTACGCCAGCGTGCGTCAAGGGCTGTCCCAATGGGGCCATCGTTTTTGAAGAAAGGCCGTGAACGGTTCGGCAATGTACAATAAATAGCTCTTGACGTTGGCGGACTGCTCCGCCAAAAATCCACAACAATGCTCCCCGCACTGACGCTTCCAATTGCGCCGAGATGGCGGCTTCCAAACAAACCTAATGCTTGAAATGCCGACGGCCAGTGAAAATCATCGGAATCCCATGCTTGTTGCACGACTCTATTACCGACTCGTCGCCACGAGAACCACCCGGCTGAATGACCGCACGAATGCCATACTCCGATATCCGATCAATCGAATCCGCAAACGGAAAAAACGCATCACTCGCCAATATACTGCCCGAAATCCTATCGCCCGCCTTCTTAATCGAAATCTCCACCGAATCCACCCGACTCATCTGGCCCGCTCCCGCTCCCAAAAGCATTCCCCCCTTCGCCAAAACGATTGCATTCGACTTGACATGCCGAACTATCTCCCACGCAAATCGAATATCATCCCACGCATCCGCATCCGGCTTTTTCTCCGTAACGACCGTCCATTGATCCTCAGGATCGCTCTGCGTGTCGGTTTCCTGAAGCAAGGCCCCGCCTTCAAGAGGCCGCAGATTCCACCGAGACGGCGGCGTTTCCAACGAACCAACGTGCAATAACCGAACATTCGCCCCCCATTTCGGCTTCGTCGTTAAAACTTCCAAAGCATCCGCATCAAACGACGGGGCAACAATCGCTTCAACGAACAAACCAGGCTCCGACAAAATCTCCGCCGATGCTAAATCAACAGGCCGATTGATTCCGATGACCGAACCAAACGCAGAAAGCGGATCGCCCGCCATCGCCTTCCGCAACGCATTGGAAATTTCAGCATCAACCGCCGCTCCGCACGGATTATTGTGCTTAATCACCGAAACTGCCGGTTGGGAAAATGCCCGAACGATCGACAATGCTGCATCCAAGTCGAGCAAGTTATTGTACGACAATTCCTTTCCGCCGAGTTGTCGGGCAGACACAACGCTTGCCGTATTTGAGCGGTTATCAACATAAACTGCCGCCTGCTGATGCGGGTTTTCGCCATACCGAAGCACATCGCTGCGTTTCAATTTCAAGGACAACGTTGCCGGAAATTCCCCTTTGGCAAGCCGTTCGATGAAATACTGTGAAATAGCATTGTCGTAGTTGCCGGTCATCGTAAACGCATCCCGGGCAAGACTTTGACGGAGTTGTATGGTCGTTTTTCCATTTTTTTGGATTTGTTCCAACACGGACGCGTACTGGTCTTGCGAAGTAACGACGCTGACGAATTGATGATTTTTCGCGGCAGCCCGAATCATGCTCGGCCCGCCAATGTCGATATTTTCGATGGCTTCTTCCTCAGTAACGCCTTCTTTGGCGATGGTAGATTCGAAGGGATAGAGGTTGATAACGATGAGTTCAAATGTTTTGATATTATGTTCGGCGAGGGCGTTCATATCGCCGATGTTGTCCCGTCGGCAGAGGATACCGCCGTGGATCTTGGGATGGAGGGTTTTCAGTCTTCCGCCCATCATTTCGGGAAAGCCGGTATAGTCGGCAACGTCGATCACGGGAACGCCTTCTTTTTCGAGATGTGTTTTAGTACCTCCGGTGCTATAGATTTCAATTCCGGCGGCGTGGAGTCCTTTGGCGAAGTCGGCGAGTCCCATTTTATCGCTGACGCTGATGAGTGCTCTGGTAATTTTGGGAGATTCCATTGAGTGGTGATAAGTATAGTGAAGGACGTCCATTTTCGCTTATTCCGGCAATGCCGTCAAGGTGTGCATTTCTCCGCAAGAGCGATCACGGAGCCCCACAACCTTCCGGTTGCGGCTCCGTTCGATGCAGTTGCCCGGCGGTTGACTGCCTAACTCGCAGAACATCCGCACAGGCTCCGCAAAATTCGCAATCCTATTGATTTTCCTTGTCGAATGCACCATCAAAGGCAATCGTGCTCGGCGAAAAATTAATCTTCTTGACGAACGCACACGCCTCCGTCGCACCAAATTCCCGCTCCATTCCCATATCCTCCCACTCTACCGACAACGGACCTGTATAGCCAATGTGATTCAATGCCCTTATGATTTCCTCAAAATTCACACTGCCATGCCCCAACGAACGGAAGTCCCAACCACGACGCGGATCGCCAAAATTCAAATGCGATGAGATAATGCCCGTCTTGCCGTTCAACTGAACCTTCGTGTCCTTCATATGAACGTGATAAATACGCTCTTTGAAGCGATACAGAAACTCAACCGGGTCAACGCCCTGCCAAATCAGGTGCGAAGGGTCAAAATTGAAGCCAAATTCCGGTCTCCAATTCAATTCGTCCAAAGCACGCTCGGCAGAATAGAAATCAAATGCAATTTCCGTCGGGTGGACTTCCAGGGCAAATTTGACGCCGCATTCGCCGAAAACGTCGAGAATCGGATCCCAACGCTTTTTCAAGAGTTTGAAGCCGTCATCAATCCAATCCTGCGGAACCGGCGGGAAGGAATAGGTATAGGCCCAAATGCTCGAACCGGTGAAGCCGGGAACGACGGAAACACCCATTTTTTGTGCGGCTCGGGCGGTATCCATCATTTCTTTGGCGGCGCGTTCGTTGACCCCGGCGGGATTGCCATCCCCCCAAACATAGTCGGGCAGGATTGCTTTATGGCGGATGTCGATGACATCGAGGACGGCTTGACCAGCGAGATGGGCTTGGATGGCCCAGCATTCAAGACCGTTTGCTTTGAGGATTTCGCGTCGTTTTGCACAGTAATCGCTTTCTTTAATGGCTCGGGGGACTTCAAAAAGTTCTCCCCAGCAGGCGAGTTCGAGTCCATCATATCCGAAACTTTTCGCTTTGGGGGCCAATTCGGCAAGTTTCAGGTCGGCCCACTGTCCGGTGGTCAATGTAACGGGTCTTGGCATAGTTTTGCTCCTCTGATATAAGGTGTTGTTTGAAGGGATTAGAACGCTCATTCTACCACACGGACTTGGGGCAATGCAATACCCAAAATGCGTGCGAGGGACATTCTCGCGTTTTGTTGGCAAAAGTGTTCCCCAAATTTTTGCCTCACACGACGACCGTTCGGGCCGTGCGATCCTCGAGATTCGGGCGGAATATCGTCAATATCAACAACGGCAAATACCAAGATAAATACAAACCGCCCTGATACAACTGAAAAAATTGTACGCTCAACATCAATAATGCCGAACCGCATAATAACGTTGCCAAATGCTTGTGCGACGGGACAAATAACGCTCCAAAACAGATTACAAAAAATAATGCCAGAATCGGCATCCTGTAATATATGTCGTCCAACGACCAAAATCCGACCGGCTGCTGGTTGAACACCAAAAATGCCGTCGCGCCTGCCATGTGGATCAACTGTTCCCGGAACGTTCCCCATTCCGGTAACGAAAACAGCAAAAAGACCGCAAAAACAAGCAATGCCGTTGCCGTTCCCGATAGGAAACGAATCCAACCTTTTTGCCAATAGAAACTGCACCAAAGCGGAATGAGCCAAAAAGGATACCAAACGAGCGCCGCAGCCGCTCCGATACCCAGGCCCGCGAAAAAGGGCCGTCGATAGGCCAACACACTCCATAAAAGCAGTGCCGTCGGGATGATATGGTCAAGCCGGCCAATCATTTGGGCCGAATAAGGATGAAATAGGTACAGGGCAGCACACGCGATGCCCGTCTGCAGTCGGCCAAAATGCCGGTATCCAATATACGCGAATTGGAACACGATCACCAAATGTCCCGCGATAATCAGCGTCAAAATAAGCAGCCAAGTGCTCAATTCTGGGTTCTGCGCCGCGGAGTCGGCTGGGGCAGGCTCGATTGATGCGAGTTCCTCGGACTCAATTTCGACCGGCGCAGTGTCAATCGGCAAAGTTTCGCTTGGCGAGAGAACGGGAGGCGTTAGCCCCTCGGTAATTTCCGAGTGATCCATCGGAGGAGTAGCGTCCTCCGTTCCTGCGTTTGTATCCATCTCCGCGTTTGCCTGCTGCCCTTTCTGAATAATTTCGTGTTGAATTGGACTTGGCGGAGCGAAGGCGAGGTTGGCTCGTTCGGTCAGCACGATAAAGGGACGGAAGCCGGGCGGCATATTGTCCCATTCGGACTGCGGAATGGTCAGAGAATCGGGATTCATACCGATTCCGTCGTGGATGTGCCGAGCGGTCAGGATTTGTTCGAGTCGGAGAGTATTGACGGTATCGACGCGTTCTCCGCGGTGGACGAGCAGTGCTGCGATGAGGAAGAACACGAGGAAAAAGCAGGCGAAAGAGAGCCCTTCCCAGGACAGGTTGGGTTCGAGCAGGGGCCGGCGGACCATAATGTTATCGAGCAGGAGTCTTACGACGAGGACGCCTTGGACGCAAAAAAGCCAGACGTATCCGGTGTTGGTGTTTCCGCTGGCGATGAGGAGCAGACCTGGCGTGAGGAAGATGAGGCAGATCAGGTCGAAGTTTCTCACGCTCCAAACGCGGTTGAATTTGAAAAAAATGGCCAACATGATGATAGACGAAATGTAGAACCAGGTGGTTGGCAACATCTCGTATTGGAACATCGAAGTCGGCATGGCATCAAGTGTTGGGCGGTCTGGAAAATCGCAGAACGCGTACGATTCTACCGAACCGACGGGCGGTTTGTCAAGGTGCGGCGATGGGACAACGCCTCCAGACGCTCCGACAAACGGTTTGATATGCCGTCATTCATGCGGTATAATACCTGCCGGAGCCCCCCGGAGAAGGCTGTCATTATTCATCATTCCCAACGACAATGAGACTCATCATCCTTGCCCTCGCATTAGGCGTGTGCCTGTTCGGAAGCATTGCCGAAGAAACTTTGGCCGATTTCACCCCCGACACCTACTATGTTTCGCCGCAAGGAGGAAGCGACACGAATCCGGCAACCCGAGAACGGCCTTTAGCGACCATCCAAAAAGCCCTCGATCTTGCAAGCCAATCCGGCAGTAAAGACGGGTCGATCGTGTACTTACAGAGGGGAACCTATTTTTTGACAGAGCCGCTCCGTGTCAATGTGACGAATGAACTGTGCATAAGAGGGGAAGGCAGTTACGACCGCCCGCCGGAAGCGACCATCAGCGGCGGACGGGTCATCACCGGCTTTACGGAAATCGAACCGGGCCTCGTCGTTGCCGATGTTCCCGAAGTGAAAGCCGGAAACTGGGATTTCCGCGACCTTTACGTCAACGACCATCGGGCAATTCGCGCCCGGGAGCCGAACACCGGCTATTTCCGCGTCGAAAAAGCCGGAGAAGACCGCCGTACCAATTTTATCTACAATGAAGGCGACCTGAAAAAATGGAAAGACCTGGAGAATGTGGAACTCGTCTTCCTGCATGACTGGTCGATTACCCGATGCCCCATCAAGGAAATTGACGAAGCCGAACGCCGCCTGACCGTGCCGCACCAGATCGGCTGCCATCTTGATTTTTTCACCATCGACAACTGGGAACCGCATCCCCGTTATTTCGTGGAAAACTCGATTGAGTTTCTCGACGCTCCCGGCGAATGGTTTCTCGACACCAAAGAGGGAAAACTGTTTTACCGCCTGAAAGAGGGGGAATCGGCAGACACTTTGGAGGTGATCGCGCCCGTTCTCACGCAACTTTTGGTCGCCGAAGGGACTGCCGAGCAGAAAATTGAATTGTCCCTTCATTGCATCCGTTTTGCTCATTCGGCCTATTTCCCGAAGCCGGAAAACACGGTTTGGGAAACGCAGGCGGCGGCGTTTATGACACCCGGTGGGCCGCAAAGTTCGCAATTTCTCCCTTCACCGGCAGCGGTGCAGATCGAATTTGCGGACCTTGTGTCTGTTGTCAATTGCGCATTTGAACATTTGGGGGAAAATGGACTCTGGATTTCACGGGGTTCTTCCAGAGGTTTCATCTCGTACTCGCGATTTCGAGACATTGGGGCGAATGCCATCATGATCGGCACGCATCATCACGAAAATATCGCAGACGAAAACATCGTGGAGAACATTACCGTCCAGGGAACGCTCGTCGAAAAAGCAGGCGAAACGCTTTACGGTGCCGTCGGCATTTGGGTCGGCTTCGGACGGAATATCGACATCCATGACAATATCGTTCGCCGGTTGCCCTACGGCGGCATTTCGCTCGGCTGGCAGTGGAATCCCGATCCCACCCCGGCGAGGGACAACAAAATTCGCAACAATCTGATTTACGATTGCATCCAAATCCTGTCCGACAGCGGCGGCATTTACACGCTTGGATACCAGCCGAACAGCCTCATCGAAGGCAACGTCATCCATAGCATTCCCCGAGCGCAGGGCAATGCCGAAAGCAACGGAATGTTCCTCGACGAAGGCACGCAGGGGTTTATCATCAGGAATAACAGGGTTTTCAACACGGAGCAATCTTCGCTGCGTTTTCATCGGGCGGGCACGAACATCGTGCGTGAAAACATTCTGTTGAACCGGCCGGGCGTGCCGATGATCCGCTTCAATTCCACGCCGGAAAGGAATATCGACCACTTACTCAACCGCGATATGGACGGCAACGTTTATGGGTCGGCGTCGGCGGTGCGATGAGTCGTGCCGTCTTGACGAATGCCGGGAAATCTGCTAAAACCATTGCCACAGGCCGTTAACGATTGCCCCGCTTCGACAGGCCAAAAAAATAACGTGCAGTAAAAAAGCCCATTACAAACGAGGTGTGTATGAGCGAAGTCCGCAGAAAAGTTATTCTCGTTGATGACATCAAATTCGGACTGCAAATGGGGAAACAAAAACTCCAGGAAATCTACGAAGTGTATCCCGCAATTTCGGCAACTCGTATGTTCGCCATTTTGGAAAATGTCAGACCCGATGTCATCCTGCTAGACATAAATATGCCAGGCTGCTGCGGTTATGAAGCCATTAAACAACTCAAAGCCGACCCGCGTTTCACGGATATTCCCGTCATTTTTGTAACTTCCCGAAGCGATGAAGACAGCGTCGTCGAAGGAATTAGTTTGGGAGCGGCAGATCACATTGTCAAGCCCTTTTCCGTGGCCTATCTCCAGGAACGCATTGAAAACCTATTGAATCCCCAGCACGGGCAAAAATTAGAACAAGAAGAAAGTTCACTGCATGCGAAGAATGCCAACAAGCCGTGCGTCCTGGCCGTCGATGATGTTCCTTATATGCTGCGGTCCATTCAATATGCCCTTCGGCACCGTTTCAATGTGTATACCCTGTCCAGGCCGGAAAAAATCGAAGAATTTTTGCGGCAAATGAAAGTAACGCCGGAATTGTTCCTGCTGGACTTCAATATGCCCGAAATGGATGGGTATGATTTGTTCTTAAAAATCAGGGAATTTCCGGAACACAAACAGACGCCGATTATTTTTTTAACATCGGACGGCACAATGGATAATGTTACCGTCGCGATCAACCTGGGAGCCGTCGATTTTGTGGTCAAACCGTTTAGTTCGAGCGTCCTTCGGGAAAAGGTCGCCAAACATATTTATAAAGAAGAGTATTTTGTATAGGAAGGCAGCAAACAGCGTACGATCGGGAGGCATAAGCCCCCGGTGAATTCCCCTTGAAGAATCGGGGGACTTCGGGGGACTTATGTTCCCCGCTCGTTCGGTGCCTTTACAAGCATATTGCAATGCAGCATATTACCAAACTGACGTTTACATTATTTTGCGTTTTGCTATTGGCAATTCTGAATTCGGGTTGCCGACCGGTTGGCGATGCGGCTAAACTCGGGCCGATGTCCTTCACTTCGTACCGCGACATCCCCGGCATAACCGCAGAAGACATTGCGGCAGTCGCAGCCCTCCGCGAAAAACACGAGCACTTCACCTACGCGATGATGCTCAGCACCGAAGCATTTCTCGGTGAAAACGGCGAAATCCAAGGATACGCCCCCCTCGTGTGCGAATGGCTGACCGAACTTTTCGGAATTCCGTTCATTCCCAAACTCTATTCTTGGAATGAATTGTCGAGCGGTCTGCACAACGGCGAAATTGATTTCACGGGATACCTCATGCCGACCGACGAACGCCGGGGGCTCTATTTTATGACCGATGCCATCACCCAAAGGCCGGTTAGGTACTTCCGCCTCAAAGACAGCGAACCCCTGTCCGAAATCGCAAAAACACGCACCGTGCGGTACGCACTCGTCCGTGGCACTTCGACCACCGACAATATCCTCTATTACGCCTCGGAACAGTTTGAACCCGTCTTAATCGACGAGCATATCGAAGCATATGAGATGCTCAAATCCGGCGAGGTGGATGCCTTCATCAGCACCGGTCTTACGGAAGCCGTTTTTGACGAATTCGGCGACGTGATTGCCAAAGATTTTATGCCGCTCATCTACAGCACGGCCTCGATCGCAACAAACAATTCCGAACTGGTGCCGATTATTACGGTCATCCAAAAAGCATTGCAAAATAACGCTTCGCAGCATTTGTATGACCTGCAACGGCAGGGGTTTCAGCAATATCTGCGGCATAAATTTTTGATGCGGCTGACTCCCGAAGAACGCGAATATATCAGGAAAAATCCGGTCATCCCGCTCGCGGCGGAATTCGACAACTATCCGGTCAGTTTTTACGATTTTCGCCAGGAAAAATGGCAGGGCGTTTGTATGGACGTCCTCAAAGAAATCGAAATGCTGACCGGTCTGCAGTTTGAAATTCGCCACGAAATCGAACTTTCCTGGGATGATTTGCTGCAAACGCTTGAAGACGGAGAAACGCTGATTATTTCGGAACTCATCCGCACGACAGATCGGGATGGGCGTTTTATCTGGCCGGAAAATAACTTCCTGCGCGACCATTCTGCGCTGATTTCCAAGGTCGAACAGCCCGATGTGAGCCTTCATGAAATCTGGAATGTGCGAGTCGGATTGACCGCCGGGAATGCCCATACCGAATTTTTTCATCGTTGGTTTCCTGACCATAAACATACGATCGAATTTCCCGACCAGGTCAGCCTGCTGCAGGCGTTAGACCGCGGCGAAATTGATATGGCCAAGAACAGAAACAATCTTCTCCTGTTTTTGTCCAATTATCACGAACTCGCCGGCTATAAATCCAACTACGTGTTCGCGAACGTGTTTGAATCGACCTTCGGCTTCAACAAGGACGCGGAACTGTTGTGTTCCATCGTCGATAAAGCCCTGGAATTGGTCGATACGCAAGCAATATCGCAACGCTGGCTACGCAGAACATACGATTACCGGATGAAACTTGCCGAAGCACAACGGCCTTGGATGGTCAGCGTCATCGGTTTGCTTCTCGGTATTTTGGGGCTCGTTACAATCGCCGCGATTACAAATCGCCGAAAGAACAAAACGATGGCTCGGCAAGCCGCAATGCTTACCGCGATTTACGACTCGATGCCCGCGATTGTCTTTACCAAAGACCTTAATAACCGCTACACGAGTTGCAACAAAAAATTTGAAGAAGAGGCGAAACTCACCTCGGGACAGTTGGTCGGGAAGGATTTCGAGGACATAGAAGTTCATGATCGAACTGCGGCCAGGGAATTTATGGATGCGAACCTCAAAGTGTTACGCGACCGTATTACGGTCGTTTCGGAAGGTTGGTATTCCTACCCTAATATGCCGCGCCGGGCAAAACAAATCATCCGAACGCCTTTGATTCAAGCGGGTAAGGTGCAAGGCTTGCTGGGGATTGCGATCGACATTACGGAGCGGAAACTGGCCGAAGAAGCGGCGCACGAAGCCAATGAACGGGCAAAAGTGATGGTGAACACGATTCCGCTTTGCTGTTGCCTGATTACTCGCAGTTATGAATGTATCGACTGCAATGACGAGGCGGCCAGGCTTTTTGAATTGGGCAGCCAGCAGGAATTTATCGACAATTTCGCCAAACTATCGCCGGAATATCAGCCGGACGGCCGCCATTCTATGGAAACGCTTGCCAAACTGATTGATCGGGCCTTCGAAGGAGAACGATTTACCGGCGAATGGACGCACCAATTATTGGACGGCACGCTGATACCGGCAATCACGACGTTTGAACGGGTCAAATACGGCGACGATTACGTCGTTTTTTCCTATACCCAGGATCGACGCGAACAAAAGCGGATGGAAACACGCATCGAAACCATCATACACAACATACCCGGTATGGTGTTCCAGCATATCTATAACCCGCCGGACTATACTTACACGTTTGTCAGCAAGGGATGCGAAGAGTTAACCGGCTACCAAGCGGAGGAACTGCTGGGGAATGCGGCAATCAAATTTTTGGACATGGTGCATCCCGACGATGTCAATGCGATTGAGACATTGGCGACCAAGACGCTTCCCTTTGGATTGCCGTTTGAATTCACATTTCGGCTGCGGATGAAGGATGGAACGGAAAAATGGGTTTTGGAGCGAAGCCGAGTTACCGAACGCAATCCCGACGGCTCGCCGTACCTCATCGAAGGACATTATTCCGATGTTACCGAACGCTGGCAACTCGCGATGGCCGAACGGGAACGCGAAAAAATGGCATCCCGAATTGAGACCATGATCGACAATTTACCCGGTATGGTTTTCCAATGCCGGTACGACCCGCCGGAGTATACGTATACCTTCCTCAGTAAGGGTTGCGAAACGATTTTGGGCTACACCGCCGAGGAGTTGCTGGGACAACCGTTGATTCGGCTGGTGCATCCCGACGATGTCGAACTTATTGCCCAGACGGATGCGGAGTCATTCCCCTTTGGTTTGCCGTTTGAGACTTCGTACCGAATTATCAGGAAAGACGGGTCGATCAAATGGGTATGGGAGCGAAGCCGGATTCTCGAAACCGATGCCGATGGAAATCCCACCATGCTTGAAGGATATTATTCCGATATTACCGAGCGTTGGCAACTCGCGATTGCCGAAAGCGAACGGCAACAGATGTCCCGGCGGCTTGAGTCCCTCATCGCAAATCTGCCCGGTATGGTGTTTCAATGCGTCGCGACATTTCCAGACTACCCCTTTACATATGTCAGCGAAGGGAGCAAGGGACTTTTGGGTTATGCGCCGGAGGAATTGGTCGGCGGGCCCAACAGGTATATGGAAATGATCCATCCCGAAGATTTTGATGCTTACGACAAGAAGGTTCAGGAAACCCTTGATGTCGGTTTGCCTTTTGAGCACACAGGCCGATTCATCATGCCGGACGGCTCGATTAAATGGATTCTGGAAAGTTGCCGAATCAGCGAAACAAATCCCGACGGCACGCCTTATCTGCTCGACGGATACTGTTTCGATATGACCGAACATCACCGATTGGAGATTGCCGAAATTGCCAATCAAACGAAATCCGCATTTTTGGCGATGATGAGCCACGAAATACGGACTCCGATGAATGCGATTTGGGGAATCACCGAAATTCTGATGCAAATTGAGGGACTGCCCGACGAAATCTCCGAAGGGCTCGATAGAATATACAATTCCTGCGATTTGCTGCTCGGAATCATCAACGATATTTTGGACTTTTCCAAAATCGAGGCGGGCAAAATGGATATAACGCCTGCGCCTTACCGAATTGCCAGTTTGATTAACGATTCCGTGAACCTCAATATGATGCGGATCGGGAGCAATCCGATTAAATTTGAACTGCAGGTCGATGAGCATTTGCCGGCGAGACTCATCGGCGACGAACTGCGTATCAAGCAGATTTTGAATAATTTGCTTTCCAACGCGTTCAAGTACACGGAATCGGGCACGGTAACGTTGTCGATCACAGGCGAGCCGTGCGACGGGGGCGTCTTGCTGGTACTTAACGTTCGGGATACCGGCAACGGGATGACGAAGGAGCAACTCAGTAAACTGTTTGATGAGTATTCCCGTTTCAACCAAGCGAATACGCGAGCGGTCGAAGGAACCGGCTTGGGTTTGGCGATTACCCGGCGTTTGATTACGCTCATGCGCGGCGAAATTTCCGTGGAGAGCGAGCCGGGCGTCGGATCGTTGTTTACCGTCCGCCTGCCGCAAGAGGCCGCGGACGATAAGGTGCTGGGCAAAGAATTGGCCGCAAGCCTGCAACAATTCCGGCTCAATCATCTGACGAATGGCAAACGCTTCCGTGTGGTGCGGGAGCCGATGCCTTACGGAAGCGTGCTGATTGTCGATGATATGGAAACGAATATCTATGTCGCCGAAGGGCTCATGAAATCTTACGGCCTGCAAATTGATACCGCAACGAGCGGACAGGAAACCATCAACAAAATCAATGCCGGGAATGTATACGACATCGTGTTTATGGATCACATGATGCCGGAAATGGATGGAATGGAAACGACACGGCGTCTTCGGGATTTGGGTTATAAGGCCCCGATTGTTGCATTGACGGCGAATGCCGTTGCGGGGCAAGCGGAAGTGTTTTTGGAAAACGGGTTCGATGCGTTTATTTCCAAACCGATTGATACACGGCAATTAAATATGATTTTGAACAAGTTGGTCCGTGATAAGCAATCGCCGGAGGTCATCGAGGCGGCTCGTCGGCAAAAAAGCACGATGAAAAACGGCGATGCGGATGCTGCCGACCCGCAGATTAACCCGTTGCTCATTGAGTCGTTCATTCGGGATGCGGGCAAGGCCTTGGCGACGCTGGAAGATTTATGGCAGGGCGGCAACTGGGAATCCGAAGAGGGAATGCAATCATTTACGATAACGGTTCACGGCATCAAGGGTTCGTTGGGCAACATCGGCGAATCTTGGCTGGCGGAATTGGCGAACACGCTGGAAACGGCGGGCCGCAACGGCAACACGGATTCGATATTATCGTCCGCACCGGAATTTATCCAGGAATTGAGGACGTTAATCGAAAAATTTGCAACGAACCAAGAGGAGTCCGGCGTGGATGACGACATGGCGGGCTTGCGGGGGAAATTGTTGACAATTCAGGAAATGTGTGCGAACTATGACCGCAAGGGAGCGCTGGAACTGTTGTCCGCCGTGAAAAACTGTTCGCAAGAAACGAGGGAAATTTTAGACCGCATTAAGGAACATGTATTGCACAGTGAGTTTGAGGAGGCCGAACGCGAAGCGGCAGCGTACGCGAACGTCCTGGCCGTCGTGCTGGAGGACTGAGGCGTAGAACATTAAAACAAAAACAAGGGATAGACCCAAATGCGAAAATTCATCACATTTTCAACCATATTTTTTCTGATAATTTTGGTGATGGGAACCGTTGCGTTTGTTTCCTCCATGCGCCAAATTATCCGAGATAATAAGGGGAATGCGCTCTCCCAGCGTTTGGAAATGAAGCGAATTATACTCGAAACCTCCGTCAAAAACGAAGTCGTCATCGCCGTCAAAATGGCCAATTCGCCGCTGGTTGGACGCTATTTTGCCAACCCGAACGACGCCGACCTCAAAGATCTCGCCGTTGCCGAATTGGAAGCCTATCACAACGCCTTCGCGTCCAATATCTTGTTTTGGATCAGTGATGCGAACAGAATGTTTCATTATTACGACCAAGGCAGTGCCAGGGAACCCTATCTCATGGACCCGGAAAATCCTGTAAATTATTGGTATTGCATGACGCTGCATGATACGGAAGAGTATAACTTCAATATCAATTACAACCCGGATATAGACGCGACGAATCTTTGGGTGAACGCTCCCGTGTTCGACACCGACGGCAACCCCGTTGGGATGGTCGGCACCGGAACTGACGTCTCAATCTATCTCGAAATGGTGAACCGAGATGAATCCGATAATTTAGCCGTTTATTTTTTTAACGACGCCGGCGAAATTACCGGAGCCCAAAACCCTGATCTCGTAACGGATAAGAAAAATATCGAAGTCGTCCTCGGCCTTGCCGGTCCCGGTGTTATCGCGTTCGCGAAAAATCTCCAACCGGGCGAAACAGGCGTTTTAGATACACCGTTGGGCCGAATCGCCGTCGGCACCATCCCGTTGCTCGATTGGTACTCCGTTGCCGTCTTGCCCGACAGCATCGACGACTATGGCAATGCACTGACGGTGCTGTTTATTGTAACGCTCCTCGCCATCGCCGTGATTTTTATCATCTTCAATGTTTTTATTGCCCAAATTCTAAAACCGCTCCGCGAATCGATCCTCGCATCCGAGGAAGCGAACCGTGCCAAGTCGGTCTTTCTGGCGAATATGAGTCACGAAATCCGAACGCCAATGAATGCGATTTGGGGAATTACCGAAATTCTGATGCAGATTGAAAATCTGCCCGCAGAAATTGCCGAAGGACTGGACAGGATATACAATTCCTGCGATTTGCTGCTTGGAATCATCAACGATATTTTGGATTTTTCCAAAATCGAGGCGGGCAAAATGGACATCACGCTGGCAACTTACCGAATTGCCAGTTTGATTAACGATTCCGTGAATCTAAATATGATGCGGATTGGCAGCAATCCGATTAAGTTTGAACTGCAAGTCGATGAAAACATTCCAGAAAAACTTGTCGGAGATGAACTTCGGATTAAGCAAGTTTTGAACAATTTGCTTTCCAATGCGTTCAAGTACACGGAATCCGGTACGGTGACGTTGTCCGTAACCGCCGAACGCAAAGAATCGGGCGCAACGCTCGTTTTGCACGTTCGGGATACCGGCTACGGGATGACCGGCGAGCAACTTTCCAAGTTGTTTAGCGAGTATTACCGTTTTACTCATGCGACCGCCCGAACGGTCGAAGGCACCGGACTCGGTTTGGCCATTACGCACCGCTTGATATACTTGATGGGCGGCAACATTCAAGTTGAAAGCGAGCCGGGCAAGGGAACGCTGTTCACGGTTCGGTTGCCGCAGGCTATCGTTGACGATAAACTGTTGGGGAGTGACGTTGCCGCAAGCCTGCAACAATTCCGCCTCAATCATTTGACAAACGGCAAACGGCTTCGCGTTGTAAAAGAACCGATGCCCTACGGCAAAGTGCTGATTGTCGATGATATGGAAACGAATATCTACGTTGCCGAAGGATTGATGAGGTCTTACGGCCTGCAAATTGATACCGCAACGAGCGGCCGGGAAACCATCAACAAAATCAATGCAGGCAATGTGTACGACATCGTGTTTATGGATCACATGATGCCGGAAATGGATGGTATGGAAACGACAAAACGTCTACGGGATTTGGGCTATACCGCTCCGATTGTTGCATTGACGGCAAATGCCGTTGCGGGGCAAGCGGAAATCTTTCTGCGGAATGGTTTTGATTCGTTTATATCGAAGCCGATTGACACACGGCAATTAAACATGATACTCCATAAACTGATTCGCGATAAACAACCGTTGGCGGTGCTTGAAGAGGCTCGTCAATTTAAGAGCGGAATCATACTGCCGGCCAGTGCGTCGCAACCGCAAGTCAATCCGTTGTTGGTGGAGTCCTTTATTCGTGATGCGAGCAAGGCCCTGGCGACGCTGGAAGACCTTTGGCAGGGCGGTATTTTGGAGACGGAGGAAGGATTGCACTCGTTTACGGTAACGGTTCACGGCATTAAAGGGTCGCTCGGGAACATCGGCGAAGCGTTGCTGGCGGATACGGCGAATACGTTGGAAACGGCAGGCCGTGAAGGGCGGACGGGCTCGATTCTGGCGTCCGCACCGGAATTCATCCAGGAATTGAAGACTTTGATTGGGGAATTTACCGCGCATCAAGAGGAATCCGGTACGGACGAAGACTTGGCAGGATTGCGCAAAAAATTGTGGGCGATTCAGGAAATGTGCTCGAACTATGACCGCAAGGGCGCGTTGGAACTGTTGTCCGCCGTGAAAAATTGCTCGAAGGAAACGAGGGAACTTTTGGACCGCATCAAGGAATATGTATTGCATAGTGAATTTGAGGAAGCCGAACGCGAAGCAAAAAATTATGCCAACGTGTTGACCGTCGTGCTGGAGGAGTGAGGAAATCAGGGCCCCGTGGCGTAATCCAGGGGCTCAGTAAACGGTGTCCATAGGGGCGAAAAAATGGTAAAATACAATGGAAAATGATGAAAGAAAACACTTTGACGAAACCTAAGCACAGCGTACTCGTTGTTGACGACACAAACTTGAGCATTATGGTGCTGACGCATGTGTTGAGCCGAGAATATGTCGTTTATGCGGCAAGGAGCGGAAAGGATGCCATTAAATCTGCACTGGAAAATTTGCCCGACGTCATTCTGCTCGACGTGATGATGCCCGATATGGACGGGTACACCGTAATTGATGAACTAAAAAAGTCCGAAAAAACGAAAAATATTCCCATTATCTTCATCACCGGGCTCAACAAACCCGGCGACGAAGAAAGAGGGTTGGCCGCCGGTGCCGCTGATTATATCACCAAACCCTATTCGCCAGCAACCATTCGGCTTCGCGTCCAAAACCAAATCGCGATGCTCGAACACGCCAGGATGCACGAATACAATATCATGAAGCACAAACTCGCAAGCGATGCGATGAGTATTGGGCTTTGGGATATGGATGTCGTCGATACCGACCCGGTGAATCCGGCAAATACCTTTACCTGGTCCGATGAAGTCCGCCGTATGCTGGGATATTCCAGTGAAGCCGATTTCCCCAATATCCTGCACAGTTGGAGCAATCGAATTCATCCCGAAGATAAAGTCCGTGTTCTCAATGCCTTCGCGGCACACATGAATGACCGGTCTGGGAAAATACCCTACGATATTGAGTACCGAATGAAGTTAAAAAACGGGAATTATCGGTATTTTCACGCGATCGGCACGACTTTGCGGGATTCCGTCGGGACGCCGATTCGAGTTGCCGGTGCGGTGCGAGACATCACCGAAAAACGACAACTGGCCGAGTTGATTTCGTATCGGGAAAAAATGCTGACCGCCCTGAATCAAATGGCCGTTACCTTCCTGTCCCAAACGAAGGAAACATTTAACTACACGATGAGCGATGCGATTAAGCCGATTGCGGGTGTCGTCGGTCTGAACCGCGTCGATATTTACCGCGTCATCGAAGTCGACTCGGAAAAATATATGGCCCAAGTGTACCGCTGGGACCACGATAAAATCGGCTCCGCTCCGATTCTCGACATTCTCAAAGCCCTGCCCTTTTCCCAACCCGCGGTGGCACGCTGGGTTGAAACATTCTCCGAAGACGGCGTTGTAAACATTCATACCGGCATTATGTCCGAAGATGAGGCGGTGTTTTTAGCCCAATTCGGCGTGAAATCGTTGCTGCTGACTCCCGTTTTCAAGAATGATGAATTATGGGGGATCGTTGCCTTTCAGGATAACATTAAAGTTCGCAGTTTTGACGAAGATACCATCGAAAATTTGCGGTCAGCCTCGTTGCTCTGGGCCAGTGCGCATATCCGAAATGAAATCGAAAAGCAAATCGACGACTTTATCGTTACGCAGCGTGATGAACGGCAACAATTTGAGGCGGCCTCGCATTGGTATAAATCCTTGCTTGATGCCGTTCCGCTGATTATTTCGGCAACCGATGCGGAGATGAACTGGACGTTCATCAATAAAATGGCGGAGGACTCGCTGGGAGCCAAACGCGAAGACATTATGGGCAAACCCTGCAACGGCTGGGACTTGCATATATGCCAAACCGACAACTGCGCTGTTTCCCGGGCCAAACGCGGCTTGAAACGAACCTATATCACCCATCAGGGCTTGTCTTATCAAGTCGATATCGAGTTTCTTCGGGACCTGGACGGGGAAGTTTCGGGATTCATCAAGGTCATGCAGGATATTACCGAAACTCAACGGCTGGCACAGGAACGCGCCGAAGCCGAAAAGGAAAGCCGACTCAAGTCGGAAACCATTGCGTATGCGAATACCTTGAGCACGGCATTGACGAACATTACCAAATCGCCGACGATTTCCGCCGGATTTCTGAAAGAAGCGGCCAATTTGATTGCCCAAGAGAGTTGCCGAGCATTAGACGTCCATCGTGTCGGGATATGGATTATGCTTGAAGACGCCAAAATCCTTAGAAGCGTTTCCTACTATGATATTTCAACGGGACAGTATGCCGTTCAGGACGATTTTGACCTGTCAGACCGTGAAAACTATTTCAATTTTCTCGTATCCGAGCGGCTGATTATTGCCAACGATCGCGAAACGGTCGACACAAAACTGAATCTTGCCGACGGATACGGGCCTAATTTGTGTGCCGTACTCGACGCACCGATACGCATCGACGGCAAGTTGGCCGGTGTGGTTTGCGTCGAGCAAGACTATTGCGAGCAGTATCCCGAAAACCGGGAATGGACTCTCGAAGAGCAAAATTTTGCTGCGTCGCTTGCGGATTTGATGTCGCTCGCCATTTCCAGTGCAGAGCGTCGGGAAGCCCGCGATATGGCGGAGAAGGCCAGCAAGGCGAAATCAGCGTTTTTGGCGATGATGAGTCACGAAATACGCACGCCGATGAATGCGATTTGGGGGATTACCGAAATCCTGATGCAAAGCGGTGCCATATCGGAAGATATGACCGACGGCTTGAATAGGATACACAATTCATGCGGTCAACTTCTCGGCATCATCAACGATATTTTGGATTTTTCCAAGATCGAAGCGGATAAACTGGATGTGAAACCGGCCAAATACCAAGTTGCCAGTTTGATTCACGATTCTGCCCAAATGAATGTGATGCGAATCGAAGGCAAGCCCATCGAATTTGAAATTTACATTGATGAAAACATTCCCGCAACGCTGATCGGCGATGATCTTCGCATTAAGCAGATATTGAGCAATATCCTGTCGAACGCATTCAAGTATACCAATAACGGCACGGTCGCGTTGTCGGCGGCGTTCGAGCCGAACAAAGACGACGGTGTAACGCTCGTGTTCAAAGTGCAGGATACCGGCTGCGGAATGACGGAAGACCAAATCGAAAAACTGTTCGACGCGTATTCCCGTTTTACGAAAGAGAACGATGGAACCATCGAAGGCACCGGATTGGGACTTTCCATTACATACCGTTTGATCAACCTGATGGGCGGCGAAATTCACGTGGAGAGCGAGCCGGATAAAGGCTCCGTATTTACCGTTCTGTTGCCGCAAGGTACGGTGGATGGCGATGTGCTCGGTAGAGAATTGGCAAATAACTTGCAACAGTTCCGCTCGCACGGTGTTACCCATTATAAGCGAGTCCAAATCGTCCATGACCTGATGCCGTATGGCAACGTGCTTATCGTGGATGATATGGAAACGAATATCTACGTTGCGGTCAGGCTTCTGAAATCATACGGATTGCAGGTGGATACCGCGATGAGCGGATACGAAGCGATTGAAAAAATCCAGTCCGGCAGAGTGTATGACGTGATTTTTATGGATCACATGATGCCCAAAATGGATGGTATCGAAACGACCAAGAACATCCGCGAGTTAGGATATACGCATCCCGTCGTTGCATTGACGGCAAATGCGGTATCGGGCCAGGCGGATGTGTTTTTGCAGAACGGCTTTGACGCGTTCGTCTCGAAACCGATAGATGTGCGTCAGTTGGATTCCGTTTTGAACAAGTTTGTTCGGGACAAGCAGTCGGCGGATGTTCTCGAGGCCGCTCGGCAACAGCAGAGCAGCCCGTCGGAGGCGGAGAGTGCGGAAGAATCATCGCGGATGCAGGCTTTGTTGGTGCAATCGGTGCTCAAGGATGTGCGGAAAGCGATCGCGACGCTGGAGGGTATTTTCCAAAATCACTCGCTTGAAACGGACGAAGGTTTGCGGTCGTATACGATTACGGTTCACGGTATCAAGAGTTCGCTGGCGAACATTGGGGAGTCGGGCTTATCGGAATGGGCATCGAAGTTGGAGCGGGTGAGCCGGGAGCGTGGATTTGACATCATTGCGTCGATGACGCCGGGTTTTCTGGCGGACCTGCACATATTCCTTGAACGGCTTGAGGCTCAGAGCGTGCAGGGCCAAGTGGAAGGCGAGGATGCGGATGTTGAAGATTTGCGGTCGAAATTGCAATCGATTCGGGAATTGTGTGAAGATTATGACCGCAGGGGGGCCTTAGCGGTATTGGATGGGGTGGAGCGGTGTTCTCCCGAGACGCGGAGGATATTGGACAGTATTCGAGAACATGTGATTCACAGTGAGTTTGACGAAGCGGCTGGCGTTGCCGCTGCATACGCGGCAGGGTTGGGAGAAAGTTAAATAGGAGAACAACATAATGCAAAAATTGATATTCGTAGTCGATGACAACGATGCCAACCTGACAATGGCAGCATTGGTCTTGGAAGCGGAATACCGCGTCTTGACAATGCCGTCGGCGGTCAAGATGCTGTCGCTTTTGGAAAAAAAACAACCCGATATGATCCTGCTCGACATCGAAATGCCCGATATGACCGGATTTGAGGCAATCGCACAACTGAAAGAACGACCAGAATGGCAAAATATACCGGTCATGTTCCTGACCGGACGAAACGAAGATTCGGTCATGTCGGAAGGCTTGCAGTTGGGTGCGCTTGATTTTATACACAAGCCCATCTTGCCGAACGCGTTAAAAAACCGGGTGAAAAATTACCTGGAATTGGTAGAACGCCGAAATACGTAAAAACATGCGGCAAATCATATTCGGAACCGACGAAGCAGGTTACGGGCCGAATCTCGGCCCGCTTGCCGTTGCGCTGACCGTTTGGGAAGCACCAGCCTGCGATATTTCGTTTTTGTTTAAGCCGTTAGCGGATGCCGGCATCGCGATAGGCGATTCCAAAAAGATTTATCAACAAGGCTCGCTCGCCAGTTTGGAATCCGGTGTGCTCGTTGCGTTGAAATCCATCTCAAATTGGCCTGAAATCGCGGATCGCATCGTGCCGACGGCAAACAATGCGGACGGCATCGTTCGGCTTGCCGAAACGTTTGCTCGCATCTTGCAACAGCATCAGGTTCGATTGCTCGATATGCAGTGCCGATGTGTGGAACCGGAAGAATTTAACCAACTTTTGAACCGATTCAACTCGAAGGGAGCCTTGCTTTCGCATATTACGCTTGGTTTGGTTGTCCGGCAACTTAAGAAAATGACGAACAATGGCCTGAAATCGTCCGATTTCGGCTCCGTGATGATCCTTTGCGATAAACACGGAGGGCGGAATTATTATCTTGATTTATTGACGGAATTTTTTCCCGGCGAATACATTCAAGTGGTATGTCAGGGACGCGAGCGTAGTATCTATCGTTTAACATTTGCCGATCGGCCTCTGGAATTTCAATTTTTGGTGAAGGGCGAGTCGCAGTTGCCTATTGCCCTGGCTTCGATGTATGCGAAGTATCAACGGGAGTTGGCGATGATTGAATTCAATGCTTTTTGGCGTTCTCATATACCGGATTTGCAGCCGACGGCGGGCTATCCCGAGGATGCGAAGCGGTTCAAAAAGGCGATTGCGGAAGTTCAAGAACGGTTAGGCATTGCGGATGCGAGCCTTTGGCGACGGCGGTGATGCGTTATTCTCTCAAAAACAACGGAACCAAACCTGGATAATGCGGTTGAATCATGGTACAATGACGCCGATTTATCCTCCGAAACAAAATCACATGCAAAAATATAGAAAACAAACCAAAAAACTGCATCGCGGCTTTACCTTGCTCGAAGTGATGCTCGTGTTGATCATCATGGTTACGATCGCAAGTCTCGTTGTCGTTGCCGTACAGGGCCAGCGAACTGCGGCCAATAAACGGGCAGCATTCACATACATCAAAACTCTGCAGGGACTTGTCGATCGCTATGAATTCGATATGGGAAGGTTTCCTACAACAGAACAAGGATTGGCAGCATTGCTTGCCGTTCCGTCCGATGTTCATAATCCGGCTGATTGGGCAGGACCTTATATCAGCGATACCGCTACGACCAGAGATCCTTGGGGAAATGAATATCAATATGTCAGTCCGAGCAGAGACGGACAAAGATCGTTTGAAATATGGTCATTCGGACCCGACTTAATAGACGGCACTGAAGATGATATTACCAACTGGGGCACTCTCGGCGATTGAGCGTATTCATTTTTTCTTTGGACAAAAATCGTCATTCCGGCGGACATACCGCTTTTGGATAAATTCGTGTCGCACCGCCCGGAGGCCGTTGACGTCGAACGCCGCGGCATCGGCATCGCCATAAAGCGAAACGAGAACGGCGGCAGTCCGGCGTTCATTATCCCACTGGGTGTGCGACACCTTTCCTTCCCGCTCTTTCAGAAATCGCAGCACCAATTCGGCAACGGTGCAATCGGCGGAGTTGATTTGTTTCGGGGCGACGATGTTGGCATTCCACTCGGCAACGAGCCGGCGATATTCTGTTTCGGCTTCGGGCGTACCAAAAATGCCCAAATGGATTCGCTGGCCATCGATAATGACAAACGCGGTATCTTGCCTATTGTGACGTTTTTGCCGGTAGACGGCGGGCTGTTTGGGACTGGATTTTGCCTTTTTTGGCGGCATTTTTGCGTTCCTTTTCCGCCGAAAAAAGTCAAAACGTTAACCGGGTTAACTTTTTTCCGGCGTTTCGTGCTAGGAAACGCAATGTCTTACTTGTTGCAAGTGATTGTGCTGTTTGGCTTTACGCCACTGGAGCGAAGGGGAGTCGAACTCCCGACCTCTGCATTGCGAAATAGGATATTGAGAAATTTGCTCGAGGCAATTACCGCCGTAAAACAAGGGAAAAACGCTCAAGTGCCTGTATTTCCCGCTTGAAACGACTGCGTCATTGTATATCATTCCAACTCGTTGTCAATATGCCAAGCCCTTATTTCTTGCAAATAACCCTTACACAAAGCGCAAGCCCTTACGAAACCCTTACGGCTTTTGGCCTTCAGAAAGGGCCGTACGGATAGGCCGTTCGGTTATCATACGGATTATCTCAGCACCTCGGCAAACTCGTCTAGCGATTGGCAAGTCGCGGCTTGTGCAGCCCAGGACTCCAACGCAATCGGGTCTGATATGGTTGAAATGGCCCGTTCGACCTCTTTGGGAACCTTCTTAAACCTGGCCCGGAGGACTGTCAGAACCATGTTTCTCCCCGCTTTGGCCTCGCCTCTGGCCTCGCCCCTGGCCTCGCCAATATCCTGCTGTTCGTCAAAAATGGATTTAATCATTGCCTCTCCCTTCTCTTTGAAAATGGTGTTTACTGCTATGCTTACCGTTGCCGCATCCAAACTGCGATAACTCGCCTTGAATGCCTTGTCCACAAAGTCCAATAATTCTTTCGTTACCTCAATTCGATTCCCCTCCGGCAACTCCAAAAGCGGAAGTAGTGCCTTCGGAAAATCATCAAGGTCTCCGCCCGTCGTCGTGTGCAACAGCATCAATGCTGACCGCAATACCGCTCCGCCGACTAACTTGTCAAAATCCCATGCTGGTAGGTCAATGACATCATACTCGACTTCGACCACTTTACCAATCGGCTTGCCATCTTTATCCTGCGGCAACAAGTCCGACATGGTAGGATAACGCTTGCGATACGGCATCTTTCCCGTTCGTAGCACAATAAAATATGGTGCCGACAACGGCTTGCTTTCCTTCGCCTCTGCATCCCAAATTGCACTGATGTATTTGTGCAACTTACGTGGGATATGCTTCAGACTTTTGCTCTCATGTTCAAACACGATGACTGCCATCAGGCTCCTATTGCCGGTTTTTAGCGGACAATGAAACACCAAATCAACAATCCGTTCATCGCCTTTGGCTCCGAGGTAGTGGGTCGGCGCCGGTGTGATTTTTGGCAAATCTATCGCTGCTACAAACTTCTTATCGGCATAGTGCAATAGGAAGTCCGTGAAAACCAGCACCTGTCCGAACATTCGCTTGACGAAGGCGTCGAGATAATTTCCCTGCTGCTTCGCTCTGGTTGTCCGTGTTGACGATTTGGCTTTCACGCTATCATGCTAATCAAATCGACGGAAAAATCAAGGTAGGGCAATCGGAGAGTCAACAGAGTAATCACGCTCGTTTTGCCCCTTAAAAACCAGGCACGGAACCGCATTTGTCCGACAAGGCCTCTGTAAGCCAATCCTAGGGCATCTTCCGGAAAAGAAACCATACCAATACCAACCAAGTAGAACATACTACTTCCCGTTGCTCGAATCTCTTGGTGGTATCGGCACGATTGAATGACTCGGCTCATTAAATATCCGGTCGAAATTGTTGCCGAATAGATCATCTGCTACTGCTCGTTGTATTTGTGTGGACATTTTGTAACCTTCGATTATCCCAGCGCATTTCTCGGCGGCGAGCGAGCGTCAAACAGCATTGTGTAACCAAAGCCGCTAGCCCGGCACACGGACACTGCGATTCGCATTTGCCGACTCACGCTCTATCATGCCAGTAGCATCTACTACTATCGCACGGATGGCAAGGTTTTCCTTAAAACCAATGCCAAGTGCCAGTGCTCCCGTTGACGTGATACTCTTGTCAAATCGAATGATACCATTGATGATTTCTGCACCATCAATGTCTGCAACCAAGGCTTCAAGTACATTGAGTTGATCAATCGTAAAACTCATTATACTACTACCATTTCGCAAGCCGATTTCATAATGAGTTACCTCCGCTAC
>Ga0099364_10002976_pt1 | contig 26714 bp, 21 predicted proteins | sample TergutTh196P3_FD_73070 | JGI IMG/M metagenome (GOLD analysis project Ga0099364, IMG submission 73070) | Microcerotermes parvus P3 segment gut microbial communities from Pointe-Noire, Republic of the Congo - Th196 P3 | ecosystem: Host-associated > Arthropoda: Insects > Digestive system > Gut ...
ACTTTTCAAGTAGATAAAGCCTGTTAAGTCGTGAACTTGTAAGGTCGCAATCGAGGAAGTGGAGTCTAAACGGTTTGTGTGGCGGGCTGGCGGTTTGATTGGCGCCCGCCGTACCCCCACCTACCCCCACCCCCCTACTACTCCCCCCAAAACTCGCTGAAAATTAACACCGCGAAAATATATCGGACACGAAACAACAGAAAAAGGTGAAAAACTATGAAACTTATACCTACTATGGGCCTCGAAATACACGCCGAACTTATGACCGCATCTAAAATTTTCTGCGGCTGCTCTGCCGAATACGGCGGTGCGCCCAACACCCGCTGCTGCCCCGGATGCGCGGCGTTCCCGGGGACTTTGCCCGCGCTGAATAAAAAAGCAGTCGAGCTGATAATAAAAGCCGGCGCGATTACCAACTGCGAAATCAGCCGCCAAACAAAGTGGGACAGAAAAAATTATTTCTACCCCGACTTGCCCAAAGCCTACCAAGTCTCGCAACTGTTCAAGCCGACCTGCACAGGCGGCCACGTTGACATAAAAACTGCAAACGGCGACAAGCGAATTCGCATAAAGCAGATACATTTAGAGGAGGACGCGGGTAAACTTATCCACGACCAATCCCCGAAATACTCGCTTGCCGACCACAACCGCGGCGGTACGCCGCTCATCGAAATCGTCACCGAGCCCGACTTTCACACAGCCGAGGAAGTCTGCGCTTTCGTGGAAAAAATCCGCGCGGCTTTGCAGTACGCGGAGATTTGCGACGGGAAAATGGAGCAGGGTTCACTGCGGTGCGACGTAAATATTTCGTTAGCACCCGAAAACTCGCCGATTCTCGGAGTACGCGCCGAGATTAAAAACCTCAATTCCGTCCGCTCGATTACTCGTGCAATTGAGTTTGAAATCGACCGCCAAACCGAAGCCATTGAAAACGGCGAGAAATTGTATCAGCAAACCCGCCGCTTCTCGGACGAAAACGGCGAGACCTACGCAATGCGCGACAAGGAAAACGCCGCTGATTACCGCTATTTCCCCGACCCCGACATTCCCTTGCTTGAGATTAACGAGGAAGAACTCAAAGCAATTATCGCCACAATTCCCGAAATGCCCGAGGCGCGTTACGAACGCTATGTAACCGAAATGGAATTGTCCGAACACAACGCAAAGATTCTAATCGGCAGCAGTACACTAAGCAACTTTTTTGAAGCCGCACTAAAAGAATACAACAATCCCAAAGCCATAAGCTCATTTATAGTAACAGAAGTGTTATCTTTTGAAGACTTTGATTTTTCTGCAGAATCTGCAAAAAATATCGGGCTTCTCGTAAGCCACTCCACCACAGGCAAAATCAGCCGCGACACCGCAAAGGCGGTTCTCCGCGCCATGATTGAATCCGAATCCGGCAAAACCCCCGACGCGATTTGCGACGAAAACAACTACTGGATTAAAGAGGATTTGAGCCTTGTGGACAGCGTGATTGACGAGGTAATCGCGAATAATCCCGCCGTAGTAGAGCAGTATAAAAACGGCGAGCAAAAAGTTTTCGGCTTCCTAATGGGGCAATGCGCGAAGTCCCTGAAAGGCGCGGCGACACCTGCGGTTATAAAGTCTGCACTTGATGCTAAGTTGAAAGAATAAAGGTATAGACGACCGAGGGCGGTCGTCCCTACAAACCCAAAAGAAAGTGAGGTAAATATGGACTATAATGATTCTGAAGATTTACACGAATCACAAGAAGCCATTAATTATGCAGACCATACTTTGATTGAAACGGAATACGTAAAAAAATCAACCATAGCTTTTTACTTTATTTTAGGGACACTTTGTATCACTATTAATTTGATAGCGATTATTCGGCCGTTGCTTGAATGGCGCGAAATGCAAAACTCGCCTAAAACAACACAATTCACACTCTTACTCCCGGACGGTTCACCTTATACGCCCCCGGAAACAGAACGTGATTACTTCCGTGATTACGCAGAATCGGCAATTTTATTTTCAATTCCTTTTGGATTGTCAGGACTTTTAAGTTTTTGGATAGGTTATAGGTATTTGCGAAAGCGCAATAATTACATAAAATCTAAGAAAGAACACCACATAAAATAAATAAACCCAAAAAGAAAGGACACTTAAAAAATGCAACTAAAACCAGAATTCAAACAAAACAAGTACCGCACCCACACCACCTCAATGCTCACCGAAAGCAACATCGGTCAGCAGGTGAAAACTTCCGGCTGGGTTGAGAATATCCGCGACCACGGCGGGATTCAGTTTGTGGATTTGCGCGACCATTACGGAATCGTGCAGATTACTTTTCAGCAAAACGCCGAATTATTAACCAACATTCACCGCGAATGTTGCGTGAGCATAGGCGGCGAGGTAATCAAACGCGCCGCCGACACAGTCAACGACAAAATCACCACAGGCAAGATTGAAATAATGGCCCAGAGCCTTGAAATTCTCGGCGACATTTCCGAAAATCTGCCCTTCGAGGTCACGTCTTCCAAGGAGACAAACGAGGATTTACGCTTGAAATACCGCTTTTTAGACCTGCGTAATCCCGCCGTGCATAATGCAATTGTATACCGCGCCGAAGTGATTGACTTCATGCGCAAAACCATGCAGGAAATGGGCTTTTTAGACATGCAAACGCCCATCCTGTCTGCATCTTCGCCGGAAGGAGCGCGGGACTTTTTAGTGCCGAGCCGCAAACACCACGGCAAGTTTTACGCACTGCCGCAAGCCCCGCAAATTTTCAAGCAACTTTATATGATAAGCGGGTTTGACCGCTATTTCCAGATTGCGCCGTGCTTCCGCGACGAGGATGCACGCGCCGACCGAACCGCAGGGGAGTTTTACCAGCTCGATTTCGAGATGGCTTTTGCCGAGCAAGACGACGTAATCGAGGCGGGCGAGTATGTCTTGAGCAAGACTTTGGAGCGGTTCGGCATCAGCGCGAATACTGCGCCTTACCCCCGCCTAACCTACGCCGAAGCCATGCTTACCTACGGCACCGACAAGCCCGACCTCCGCAACCCGCTGTTCATGAAAGACTTGTCCGATTTGTTCACAAACAGCGATTTCAAGCCCTTCGCCGACAAGACCGTCCGCGGTCTGCGTGTGCCCGGCATGGCGGAAAAGTCCAAGTCGTTTTTCAAGAACATGGAAGAATTCGCGCTGTCAATCGGCATGAAAGGCCTCGGGTACGTCACGCTCGAACAGGACATGACCTTCAAAGGCCCGATTGACAAATTCATAGACGATAAAACCCGCGCCGAACTCAAAACTCGCATGAAATTGCAGGTCGGCGATGTGCTTTATTTCATTGCGGACGTGGGCAAAACTGCGGACATTTTCGCAGGGCAAATCCGCGCCGAACTCGGCAACCGCCTTGGTTTAATCGACCCCAAAAAGTTTGAAATCTGCTGGATTTACGACTTTCCGATGTTTGAAGAAGACGAGCGCGGTAAGCCCGCTTTTTCACACAACCCGTTCTCAATGCCACAAGGCGGAAAGGCCGCTCTCGACCCCGAAAGCGGCGATATTTTCAGCGTAAAAGCCTACCAGTTTGACGTGGTAATCAACGGCGTTGAACTCGCTTCAGGCGCGGTTCGCAACCACAGCAACGAGATTATGGCGCGGGCGTTTGAAATCGCGGGGTATTCCGAAGAAGACTTAAAAAGCCGCTTCGGCGCGTTGTACAACGCCTTCAAATACGGCGCACCGCCACACGCAGGCATGGCATACGGCGTTGACCGCCTTTTGATGCTAATGCTCGGCGAAGACAGCGTCCGTGAAGTAATCGCGTTTCCGCTGAATGGAAATGCACAAGACGTGCTACTCTCCGCGCCCTCGGAAGTGACGGAACAGCAGTTGCGCGAGGTGCATGTTAAGGTGAGATGAACCCATGTAGGGGCGCGCATTGCGCGTCCGCACAGACCCACCGCGCCCGCATAATCCACCGCAACCCGCAATCCCGCCACGCCCGCCACGCCCGCCAAAAATCCACGGGCGAACACAGTTCGCCCCTACCACATTAAAAATTATTAACAACAGAAAAATTTTTTCGGCGTAGGGGCGAACTGCGTTCGCCCGCAAATCCCGCACAACCTTATAAACGGACGCGCCGTGGAAACTCGCCCCTACAATCCCTAAACCCCCAAAAACCCACGGACGCGCAATGCGCGCCCCTACAAACAAACCAGAAAGGAAATTAAACCCATGAAAAAATTTATTTCGCTACTTGTCACAGTAGCAATGCTCGCCGCAATGACGGCAGTAATGCCAATTACAGCAAGCGCGGAAGCCGCAGATTTTGCTCTCTCATTTCGTCAAACAACCACGACTTCCGGCATTTGGAATTTATATGCCGGAGGCGGAGGTACGCTCTACACCGCGCAAACGGACAACTGGCAAATAGTGGAAGATACATTAATACTTAAAGACGGATTTTATTTTGAAACCACCGATAACTACGGATTGCGCATGAATAGCAACAACCTGAAAATGGAGGGCAATGTCACGATTATAGCCGCTTCGGGCGGGGGAACGAGCAATGGTAATGCGATTGATTCGGCGGCTGATATTGAAGTGACAGGCAACGCGCTTGTTAAAAGCATGAACAATAGCAGAAGCTACGTAAATGCGATTAGTTTCCTCGGTTTTCAGGGTATAGGTACAATAAGAGGGACAGGAACTTTGACGGCTGAGGTTTTGGCGGGCAATACAACCAATGGAATCAACGGCGTTCGGCTTATCAGCGGCGATGTTACGGTAATTGCAAAAGGCGGCAATGTCGCCGAAGGCACTACCTCCTCGAATAATCCGTCGAGCGGTATTCGCCTCGGGGGCGACTCTTTAACAATTAAGGACAACGCAAAAGTCACCGCAATCGGCGGCAATTGTTTCAACTCTTACGGGATTTATTCCGAAGGCACCCAAGCCGGAATAATAATCACCGATAACGCCGAAGTTACCGCAACAGGCGGCGAAGCGACAATCAGCTCGGCAGGAATCCAGGTTCGGGCTGATGTTACAATCGGCGGAAATGCAATTGCTACCCTCACAGGCGGAGATGTAAGCAGGGATACCGGCGAGTGCAGTAGCTATGGTTTATTTGTTGACCTCGGCAGTGTTGAAATTAAGGAAAACGCGACAGTCACTGCTACAGGCGGCGATGTTAGCGACACGAGCGGCCTTTCTACGGGAACAGGCCGTAACAGACGAAGCAGCGGTATTGTCGCACAAAGGGACATTATAATAAGCGGCACTGCAACAGTTACCGCAACAGGCGGCTCGGCGCAGACATCACACAATACTTCTCCCGCCGAAAGTTACGGCATCAGGAACGGCGCAGTTACATATAACAACCCCAAGGAAATTATCATCAGCGGAACTCCCACAATAACTGCAATAGGCGGCAGTGTTTCGGCGGGAAATCCGGATAATGAATTCAGCGCGGGGATTGTCTTGTCGGACAGTAGCACAACCGGCCCGAATTCGCTAACCGTAGACATAGACGGCGGCAAAATCGCCGCAAAAGGCGCGACTTACGCAATATACCGCGCAGACTACAACAATGCCGGCTCCCACCAATTCGACTACCCCAATAATTACGGCATATGGGGCATAAACACAAGCGGCAAATACACCATTGCAGGCGAGCTCAAGCGCATGAATCCCCCCAGCCCTTATAATGGGTACTACTCGGTTTTAGACTCCGCCGATGAAGTTATAAAGGACTTGATAATTTTCACCGCCGACGAAGATGTAAACTGCGATGAGGGCCACACTTTCGGCACGTGGACAGAAAGTCTCCCGGCTGTAGGCACTTACAAGGAAGTCGATGTGCGAAGCTGTTCGGTGTGCAATTTGCAGGAATTCACCAACAGGGTTGACAGTCGGGATTGCGGCGAGGGCGACTATGTGTGCGGTTTGATTGCTTGCAAATTATGCAACACGCAACCCCCGAAGACGGGGTTTGGGGATTACAGCGGGTTTGCGGTGATTGCGGTTGCACTTGTCGGCACATCTGCGGGGTTGTGGTTCTACTCACGGCGCAGGGTTAGGAATTAATGGAACACTTAATTAAAAAAGAGTTTATAGAAATTAGGTTGACTTTATCCTATGTTTGCGGTATAATATTATATAGAGGTGATTTTAATAAATATTAACACTAATGTCCTCGTGCCAATGACCGAGGCTAATCAGAATTTTTCAAGGGTTGTCCGCATGGTTGACGAAAACGGAATGGCTGTAATTCTGAAAAATAACAAACCGCGCTACATGGTGATGAATTTTAGCGAGTACGACGAAATACAAACCGCCCGCCGAAAATTTTTCAACAGTACCGCGGATTCCATAATTTCAGAAAATCTTGAAGCCTTGAAGGAACTTGCGAAATGATAGCCTTAACGATTGAAGAAATTATTTTACTCCATGAAAAAATAATCGCCGTAACGGGCGGCGCGTCCGGGCTTCGTGATTACGGGCTTCTTGAATCTGCCGTTTTTGGGTGTTACCAATCGTTCGGCGGTCAAGATATATACCCGACCGTCTTAGAAAAAGCCGCAGGGTTAGCATATGCAATATGCAACAACCACGCATTTATAGACGGAAATAAACGAATAGCAGTCACGGCCATGCTTGTTTTTCTCCGCATGAACGATATTAAACTGAATTATACCCAACAAGAGCTTATTTCGCTCGGTTTAGGTATGGCAAGCGGGAGCATGAGCTACGAAGATGTTCGAGCGTGGCTTTTTATAAAAAAAATCAACTGAAATAATCAAGCGGCATCTAAAAGATGCCGCTTGGTGCTTGAGTTACAAGGAATTCGCATGAAAAGAGGTATTTGTTATTTTTTCTTTTTAGAAACAACCACGATACCCGCCGCCGCAACAATCGCGATACCCGCAACAGTCGCAACGCCCGCCGCGCCCGCATCTACGCCTTTGTCGTCAACAGGCAGCGCGTTATTTACAGGAGCATCAGTCACTACAGGAGCAGTCACAGCCTCGGGAGCCGGTTCCGGCGCAGATTCGCCGCCCATGATAAGGGTCGCGCTCGTGATTATAGACGACAAGTCGCCCCATCCGAGACCGATTTTGATTGAGCTGCCGCTTACAACATCGTCCCACCCGGGAATGTCAGCAAAGTTAATGGTGCATGTCAACCCTCTGTCAGGGCCGAAAACCATGGTCTGTGTCCAACCCCAGTCGTTGCCTTCGCCGAAGCTGATAAATTCAAGCTCATCTTCGGGTTCTTCCGAAAACTCAATGATTAAGCCGGTTGCTTGGCGCAGTGTTTCCGAAGAAAGCGGCCAAGGTTGGTCAACTTCCTCATCCAAATCGGTGAAGTCGGTGTACCAGTAAGTCACGTTGGTGATTTCGCTGAAATCGGGCATGGTGTACGCGCTCGCGGTAATCGCCATAGCACTAACGAGCATTGCCGCTACTGCTATAACCGCCAAGATTTTTCTCAATTTCATTAGTATTTCCTCCAAAAATATTTTTACATATGAATTTACACTTAGTTCACATACTAATAGTATAAAGCAAATCCGAATTTTTATCAATTCGCAAAATAACCAAAATATGGAAAATTTTATTGGTAATTTCTCACATAATTGTGCGTGTATTCGGCTATTTCGGCAATTCTCTGCTGTGAAAGTTGCAAAGTCTGCCCTGCCGCCGTTAAGTAAAATTTAATTTTAGGCTCAGTGCCGGAGGGGCGCGCTGTCAGAATACTGCCGTCCTTACAAAGGAATTCGATTACATTCGCAAGTGGCAAGCCGTGTATATTTTCTGCATAATCGCGGTGCGCGACTACTTCTATTCCCGCGATTTCAGCGGGCTTATTTTCGCGTAACCCGGTCATAATCGCCATAATCCGCTCCATGCCCGCTTGCCCCTCAAAGTCCATGTTGAGTTGTTTATGCAGATAATACCCATATTTGCTGTATAATTCCTGCATAACATCGAGCAGCGTCTTGCCCTGAAGCTTGTAATACGCCGCCATCTCGCTTATCAACATCGCCCCGACCACAGCGTCCTTGTCCCTTGCATACGTTCCCGCGAGATAGCCGTAACTCTCCTCAAAGCCCATTACAAAGCGGTTTTCTTGGCCCTCAAGCTCCAGATTCGTGATAATCTCGCCGATATACTTGAACCCCGTCAAGCAACTCCGCAACTCACAACCGTACTCCCTGCAAATCTCATCAGCAAGCGCAGTCGTCACAATCGTCTTGACCGCCACAGGGTTCAAAGGCAAAGTCCCATTCGCCCTACGCCGTGACAGCAAATAATCCAACATCAACGCCCCGACTTCATTACCGGTCATCGGAACATAATTCCCATTCCGCAACACCTCAATCCCCACACGGTCGCAATCGGGGTCGGTCGCAATCAATAAGTCGGCAGGTTCGCCTTTTTGCATCAATTCAGCGGCGACCTCCTCCGCGGCAAGGAACGCCTCGCGGATTTCGGGATTAGGCTTGGGACACCGCGGGAAGTCGCCATTCGGTTCCTCCTGCTCGCTCACCACCGTCACGTGCACCCCAATCCGCCGCAAAATCTCCCGCACAGGCTTGTTTCCCGCACCGCAAAGCGGAGTGTAGACAACCCGCAAATCGGCAGACCGCGCCGCCTCCCGCTCAACTTGACAAGCTTGCACACAGCCAAGATATTTCTCGATTAACTCATCTGAAATATATTTAATTTTGCCCTGCTCCACAAATTCATCGAAACTAAATCCGAGTTTCACATCATCAAAGACATCAAGCCCCGCCATCACCGCCTCGACTTCCCGCGCATTCTTGTCGGTAAACTGGCAGCCGTCCGCGCCGTTGCACTTGAATCCGTTGTACTGCGCGGGATTGTGGCTCGCAGGGATTACAATCCCCGCCGAGCATTTCAACTCACGCACCGCAAAGCTCAACATAGGTGTCGGCTGAATTTCGCGAAAATAATACACCTGAACACCATTCGCCGCCAACACGCACGCCGCCGTCTCCGCAAACACATCAGACTTATTGCGCGAATCCCGCCCGATTGCAACCGAGGGAGTCCCACCTTTTGCAAGTAGCCAGTCGGCCATACCCTGCGCCGCAAGTGCCACGGTATGCACATTCATGCGGTTCGTACCCGCGCCGATTACCCCGCGCAAGCCCCCCGTACCGAACTCGAGCATGCGGTAAAACCGCTCGTTAATCTCGGCGTCGTTCCCCGCAATCGAGCGCAATTCCTCACCCAAATCGCCGCTTGCCTTCTCACACCAAACCCTGTAAATCTCATTTACCGTCATAAGTTATTACAACCTCTCCTATGCCTTTCACGGTTATTTTTTTAGTACTCGCCGGGAAAAACGCCGTCTCCCCCTTGCTCAAAGCAAGCGAGTGCCCCCCGCAATCCAAAGCCACAGCCCCGTCGATACAAAGCAAGCAACCGAATTTCGACTTATCGCGTTTGAAAACAAACTCGGCCGCCTCGTCCTTGAGCGACAGCTTATCAACGCAGAAATAATCGCACTTCGCCAACCGCACATAGACATAATTCTCCTCGGAAGACAGCACTTTCGCCCCGAAAATCGGTTCTTTATAAGCCCGATAATCGGTTACGTCCAAGGCTTTATCGAGGTGCAACGGCCGCGGGTTGCCGTCCTTGCCGAGCCGCCCGAAGTCGTAGACACGATAAGTCGCGTTGGAACACTGCTGTACCTCCGCCAAAACTACACCCTTACCGATTGCGTGAATAGTCCCTGCGGGTATAAAAATCACGTCCCCGCGGGTTACTTTTTTACGGCACAATACGTCAGTAATCTCGTTACTCTCGACCCGATTTTTCAACGCCTCCCGCGACATCTCGCGATTAAACCCGAGGAAAATGAACGCGCTCTCATCGGCTTCAAGCACGTACCACATCTCGGTTTTCCCCGAATCGTTCTCGTGAATACGCGCATAATCATCATCGGGGTGCACCTGAACCGAAAGGTTATCCGAAGCATCAATCAGCTTGATTAAAAACGGCACAGGAGGCTGCCCGCACGCCGTCAAAAACTCAAGGAGTGTTTTCCCCTTATGCGGGCCGTCGGCGATAACGCTCTGCCCGTCGGGGTGGCAGGAAAGCTCCCAACTCTCGGCAATTTTCCCGCCAGATTTCTTACCGAAAAGCTTTTTAAGTTTGTTCCCGCCCCAAATATAATCCTTGTAGGTGGGTTTAAGCTTGAAGGGTGAAATATCCATGAACTTTTCCTCCGTTTATTAATATATTCTGTCGTAGGGTAGGGCTTCCATGCCCTACCGCATTAAAACCATGCCCTTCTATGAATGATGCTGTCATTTACCGGTCGGGCATGGAAGCCCGACCCTACAAAACAACCGCCAACAACCTTATGCACATTCTACCATTATGATACGGGCATTTCCACTCGCCCGCAAACGGCTCATCGCCGTCCGGCGTGCCGCTTTCGTCGAGCTTGTAGAACCACTCGCTGCCCGGGCGGCTGTCAATAATCTTCGCCTTTATGTACTCCCAAATATCCTCGGCGGCCCGCTTAAACTCCGGTTTGTGCGGGTGCTTTTTGTAGTGGTTCAGGAAGCCGAGAATCGCCTCCGCTTGCACCCACCAGACGCTCGTCTTGTCCTCGTCCGCCCTCACACGCTCGTTCCAAACATAGCTGTTACGATACGCCCTTTCCATGACCGATTCAGCTAATTCGGACGTAATCGCGGCGATTTCGCGGGACAATTCAGCATCGCCCAACAACCCCGCCCCCCACTCAATCAACCACGCCGACTCAATGTCATGCCCGTAAGATTGCAGGTCGATAATAGACTTCATATGCTTGTCAAAAAAGACTTCCTGTCGCCGCAACTTCCCGTTGTAAATCTTACTCTTAAAGTCGCCAAGAATCCGCCGCATAGACCGCTCAACTTCTATGATAACCGCAGAATTACAGCCGTTTAACGCCTCGTGTAACCCCGAAAACCCCTCAAACGCATGCAACAAAGTATTCATGGTTTTCTCGGCAATGACATCATTTTCAGAAAGATGCTCGTTAACCAAAGTCTCGCCGAAAGTCTTGTCGTAGGACTCGCCGAAGCTGTATTCATCGCGGCATGTAGTCTCAATCAAGTTGTACAATTCAACCGCCTTGTCGAGCGCAGCCGTGTCCCCGGAAGCCTTGTAATAAGCCGACAACGCGTAGACCGCAAACGCCTGCACATAGACATGCTTGGTGGTGTCGGCGGGCGCACCGTCAAAGGTAGCCGACCAGTAAATCCCGCCATTCTGCTCATCAAACATGCCGCACAAAAACTTGTAGGCGTGAGCGGCATAGTCGAGCAACTCCGCGCTTTTCAGTGTCAAGAAACACTCCGAGAAGAACCACAAGATTCTGCTGATGAATATGCCGCCCTTGTCCGCGGTTTTTTGCACAGACAAATCAAACGCGACATGACCGTAGAACCCGCCATGCTCATCATCACGCAGTGCCTTCCAAAACGGTATGATATTCCCTTGCAGTTCTTCACGTATTTCATTTTTGAAGTCGTTACTAATCATAATCAACTATTGCTTTTAACATAGGCAACAATTTCATCAACCGTGCCGAACGCCAAGCCAACGTGAGTATCCGCACAACCGTAATAAATCGCGAGCCGTCCCGTATCGGCGTCACAGAGCGCGGCACAAGGGAAACAGACATTCGGGACGTCCCCCCAACACTCGTATTCCCGCTGCGGACTAAGCAGGTACTCACTGCAACGATATTTCACCTTCCACGGCTCATCAATATCAAGTATAGCCGCGCCAATGCTGTACACAAAGCCATTGCAGGACTCGAGTACGCCGTGATAAATGCAAAGCCAGCCCTCGCTCGTCTCAATCGGAATCGGCCCTGCGCCGATTTTCTTAGACTCCCAGCCGTTTTTGGGAGCCATGACATGCCGATGCTCGCCCCAGTATTTCATGTCGGGGGACTGTGAAATGTAGATGTCGCCAAACGGCGTATGCCCGGAATCCGACGGGCGGCTGAACATGAGATATTTCCCGTTAATTTTGCGCGGGAACATCACGCCGTTTCGGTTGAACGGCAGGAACGCATTCTCAACTTGATAAAACTTTTTGAAGTCAAAAGTATACCCCACCCCGATTGTCGGCTTCCACGCATAAGCATTACACCACGTAACCCAAAAGCGGTCTTCAATCCAGACCACACGCGGGTCGTAGCCGTATTGCCACGGGTTGGCTTCGGCGGTTTTGGGGTCTTCGTTAATCCACTCAATCCGCTCCTCGTCAATTCGCCAATTAACAGCATCGTCCGAGAACCCCGCATGCAACTGCATACTGCGCCGCTTATCGTCCACCCGAAAAACCCCCGCAAATTTGCCATTATAAGGCACAACTGCGCTGTTGAAAATAGAATTACTGCATTTTAATTGGTCCCGCTTGATAATCGGGTTCTGGCTGTACCGCCAAATAACCTCATTAGAACCCGCGGGTTTATCCTGCCAAGGGATTTTGGGCAGGGATTTTTCGCCTATGATTTTTACGTTCATGTGAATTTTCCTCCGGTTTTAATTTTTAATGTTGTTTGTAAATTTTGCTGTTGTTTGTAAATTTTTTGTTTGTGGAAACTTTCGGCGGAGCGCAGCTCCGCTTAACGGGGGACGTTCATTTCTTTGCCCGGGCAAAGAAACGAACCAAAGAAACCCGCGCCATGCGGCGGGCACGATACTCGTGCGCGTCTTAACACGAAAATACGCCGATTCAGTCGTGCTATGCCAAGGTAGGCGGGCGTATTTTCGTATTGCGTACATCTTGGGGATGGGTTTGTGGGGTTTTGGGTTGTTTGGGTTTTTTCAATGTTTCCGCATTTTCTGTTGCCTGTGGGCTTTTTCAGTGTAGGGGCGAACTGCGTTCGCCCGCATGTTTCGCGCCCGCGAAAACCGTCCGCTACGCGGACACCACAATTGTCCATTGTCCATTGTCAATTGTCCATTGTCGCCATAGCGGCAACCAACGCCTCCGCTATCTCCGGGAACCACCACTCGACCTCTCGCCTATCCATAATCCCGAACGACTCATTATTGGTATTGTACAAAATGCCGTTGTCCCACCAGATACATGGTACGTTATTCGCGGCGGCCAATTCGCCGTAGTAGGTCGTCCACCGCACACGGTCGTCGAGATTTTCCTTGTTGACAATCCCCATTTCGCCCATAACTACAGGGTAGCCCTTTGAGAGAAAATACTCGTTAAGCCGCTTGAATAGGTCATCTATGTCGTAAGTGTTCGAGGTGTTTTCGGGGTCGAATGTTTTCTGCGAATTGCGTTGCCGCAGTGCCAAATTATTCGGCACATAGGCGTGAATCGAGACAATGACGTTGTCGTCGTCGGGCATTACAAAGCCCCTCAGCGCGGGATAATCCCCCGACGCCGCAATGGTCGGCACCATAAGCCAGCGTTTCGCGTTATTGCCGCCCGTTGCACGTATCGCCTCGACAAACGCCGCGTTCCACTTGTTTATAACATCTCTCGCCGTTTCATCGCCACCGCGCCATTCAAGCTCGTTGCCAATCATGCGCGGCTCGTTCATTGCCTCGAAAATCAGCTTTTCGGAATACCCGCCGAATCTTTCGGCAATCTGCGCCCATGCAGTCGTCAGCTTTGCCTTTGCGGGTTCAAAATTTTCTTCGGACGGGTAGAGCCAATTCTCATGGTGCATGTTAATAATAACGTACATATCCCGCTCAATGCCGTAATCGACAATCTCCTGAACCCTATCCAACATTGCATCCGCGACCGAATAATCGGGTTCCGGGCCGATAAAAACGTGCCAAGTCACGGGAATCCGCAGAGTGCCGAAGCCTGTGTCCTTGAGCAGTTGTATCATCTCGGGCGTAGTCGTCGGGTTGCCCCACCCGGTCTCCTGCTGTGCGGGCATACCGCGTATAGACGGCACGGAATCCATCGTATTCCCCAAGTTCCACCCCGCGCCCATCTCGACCATAAGTTCGTTCGCGGTAAGCTCTCTGAAACTCGCCACTTCGGGCGCAGGTTCGGGTTCGGGTTCACCCGAATCTTCGGGGTCACTCAAAGTTTCTGTCTCCCCCGAATTATCTTCCACCTCCGGATTATCTTGCACACCGGGATTATCCACAGGCGTACCGCTATTACACCCCGCCAAAACCCCCAAGCACATCACGGCGGCTATAAATATTGCGAGCAATTTTTTATTTCTCATGTATTCTCCTTTATTAACTGTTCATATGCCGAAATATGGCGGGATTTTGTATAATCCCGCCATAAGAATCGGAAAAGTATTAGGTGAAGAAATTATCAAGCGCGTCCTGAACGACCTGCTTTACTTCCTCCGCATACTGTGCGGCGGTCTTTTCGCCGTTCATGATTTCAACCATCGAGAAGCTGTCGCCGAGACCTAAGTCCCCGTAAATGTCCAAGCCGGTGTTCTGATTCATCATGAGTGCGTACTCGAAATTCCTGTCGCTCATGTACATATTGCGCGACCATTCCCAGTTTTCCGCCAACTCACGCTCGTAGTCGTACCAGTTGAGCCAGTCGAAGACCACGTCGTAAACTTGGCGCGGGTTGTTGGTATACATCGGTATCATGTACCAGTTGCCGCTCGTTCCGCCATGCTTGAGGTTATTTATGTCGGCGTTCGGGCCGAGTGGCCACGGTACTACGCCGATGTCAAAGGTCAGCTCGCCTTCGCCGTTGAACTCTTGGAAAATCCAGTCGGCGCCAATCCAGAATCCCGAACGCCCCTCGGCGTACAACTTGTTGTTAATCGTCCACTCGCTTTCGTCCCACGGCCTACCCGTCCGGTCGTTGTTGTAAATCTGATAAATCAGGTCGAATACAGCAACAGTTTCGGGGCTGGTAATAGTCGTCTGCGGGCCGGGCGCGATGAACGCGTTGTTCGAGAACAGGAGATGCTCGAGCATGTTCGTCCAGTAGCCGCTCCAACCGTAAATGCCGTTGGTGGTGTCGGTCAGCGCAATCAAGTAATCCCGCCACACGCTCCAAGTCCACTCGCCCCTATCCCAAAGGTCTTGCGGGTTTTCGAGGCCTTTTTCCGCTACCATGTTCATATTGAACGCAAGCGGATAGAGCGGAATCCCCGAAGATATTGAACCTCTGAACAGGTAAGTTTCGTCCTGCCCGACGTTGAGGTCTTTCATGACTAACTGTTCTTCAAAGACGTCCGTGCCTGCAAGCCCCATGCTTTCAAGGGATATTGCAAGACCGTTGAGTACCGCGGGAATCCCGAACTGGGTGTCAACCATGTAAATATCGCAGTTAGGTTGCCCCGCCAAAATCGAGGTGACGATACTCTCTTGTATACCTTCCCAAGTGAGGTTGATGGTGTAAAACTCGATATTGTGCTTTTCTTCAATCGCACGCATATTCTCAAGCTCCATCTCCGCCACGAACGGGTCGTTAACTTCCGGGTTGTCATAAATACTGTTATGCGCGGAAGTGTAATAGATGTCGAACCATGTACCCATAGTGATAGTGCGGGTTGAGCCGTCGCCCGTGGTTGCAGCATTGTTGCCGCCCCCCGTGTTGTTGTTGCCGCCGGTATTGTCGCCGCTGTCGCCGCCGCCCGTCTTGGTATCACACCCGACAAGTGCAAGCAACATGCAAGCCGCCAACAAAATACAAATAAGTTTTCTCATGAATAAATAACCCCTTTCAATTTAGTTTGATTGAACTCACGCGTAACCGATGAAGTAAGCGTTAATGATACCGAGACCCTCAACGTCAGACTCGTTGTCGTCCGTGCCGAAGTAGCTGATATAGAACTTAAACTGTGTACTTTCGGGCCAAGCCTCATAATTTCCGAAGACCTCCGCAAGGTTAAACTCGTAGACAGTTTCGGTCGCCGTACCCTCCGCAATTACAGGCTCCTGCGTCCAGCTCCAACTGTTGCCGTCGCCCATCCAAATCAGTTGCACAGTGCCTTCGGGCGGCGATTCCAATTCCATTACGAACATAACAGCCCCTTGGAAATCTTCCGCCGACAGGAACGAATCCTTGCCGTCAACACCTTGCGTCAGCCAGCCCGACTGGTTCGCGTTGTTAATATTATTCATGGTCGAGAAGTCGCCAAGCTCAATGATGTACGGGGTTCCCATGTCGTTGAAATTTTCGGGCGCAGTGAATACCGCGTCTGCATTCACGTCCAAGTAATTACCGTCGGCATCTTTGAAGCCGATTGCAGTAATAATCAGATTCGACGGAATCAAATTCGGGATTACATTGCCGCACGGGTCGCCCTCGTATACAAAGACCTCGTCGCCGTTCGCGTTAATTTCAGTCACGTAGACTTCCTCGCCGTCCTCATTGACAGTCACGGCGAAATCTTGATAGTCGCAGATAATATCAGTACCTACAGCGGCGTTCTTATTCGCAGAACCGCAGACACTGCAAATTACCGACGCGTCTTGAACCGCGTCATAATGCTTTCTGAGCACGAAGAAGTTACCCTCGCCCGCACCCAACGGCTGGTCAATCGTCAGCCGCGCGGTATTGGGATTCATCGAGTCAATAAACACAGACCACTTGCCCTTGTCACTGCCCGCTCTGCTTTCTTCCCAGTTTCTGAAAGTGAGTATCTCGCCCGACACCGACATGAACGAACCATCGGGGCGGTCGGAGGCTATGCCTATTTCAATTGTCCGTGCTTCCGTCACCTTGTCGCCCAAAAGGCTCGCGGCGTCAATCACCACGTAAGGCACACTGCTCCCTACCGGAGTAACTTTCGCGGCGGACGCGCCCCTAAAAGTCGTCAGTTCGACAGTCGCGCCGCTTTTCGCGTCAACCGGCTTGTAGTACATATCCAAGAAGCCAATGTTCCCATTTGAGAAGTCAACTCCCTGTATGCCCAAATCTGCCGCAGGTGCAGTGCCGGGCGCGGGTGTAACTGCGCCGGGGTCTGATTCATCAGGGCCGCCGGGTGTAACGGTAGTCCCCGTGTTGTCGCCACTATCGGTAGTAGCGGGGCCGTCGTCCGTGCAAGCCGTGAATATTCCGACAAGCAACATCAGACTGACGATAAGTGCGATAATTCTTTTGATTTTCATAAATGATTCTCCTTTTTATAAATTTAATTTCACCTAACTATAAGTCGTGCTTAACCTACTATTCCGCTGCGTTCCACCCCCTCAATGAATTGCTTTTGAAGCAGTACATAAAGTATAACAACAGGTATAATTAACAGCACCACACCTGCATAGACGTACAACTGCGAAATCGACGGGTCCATCACGCGGTCCAAGTTTTGAATGTTGTATTGCAGACTTTGAATCTTACGGCTGAGTATAATATTATCGTTCGTGAGGAACAGCCGCGCATAGAAAGTATCGTTGTATTGCCAAACGATTGAGAAAATTGTCACGGTGATAATCGCGGGGACAGCATTCGGGAGCATTATGCGGAAGTAGGTGTAAATCGCGCCCGCACCGTCAATCGCCGAAGCCTCCTCAATCTCTTTCGGCAACGCCCTAAAGAACTGATTGAATATAAAGATGTACAACCCCGCCCTAAGGCCCGTCGCAAGTACGCTCATTATGTACATGGGATAGGGAGTTTGAAGCAAGCTCAAGCCCCTGCCGTCCGCAGTGAACAGCCCCGCAAGCCACAGCGGATTGAAGTTTCTGAAAGTTATATACAGCGGGAACATAATCGAGTGCGGCGGTACAACTATCATGATAATCACAAACGCGAACAGCACTTTCTTGAACGGGAAATTATACCGCGCAAACCCGTATCCGACTAAAGAGCAGACGAAAACCTGTATCACAGTCAGCGAGACGACGTAAATCAAGGTGTTACGCAAAGTGTTCCAGTAGTCCATACGCAGAATCGCAAGCCTGTAGCGTTCGAGGGTAGGGTTTTGCGGAATGATATAGACTATCGGCGAGTAGGCATCGGAGTTGGAGAACAGGGAATTAGCGATAATCCCAATCAGCGGCCCCAATATAACATAACTCAACCCCACAATGATTACGGCGCGGAACACCAACAGCAAAAGCTCTGCGCCCTTGCGAATCATGCGCTGGCCCTCGTTTGCATACCACGTGTTGGAGCGGATTTGTTCTATTCTTTCTTTCATATTGCCGAGCATTTTTAGTACCTCCTTCCCGATTAATTCTGGTAAAACGTATACTTAGATATAATTGACACGACCACAAACAGCAGAATACACACAACCAACATACTCACAAGGCTGAACACCGAGCCGAGCGCGTAGTTGTACAGGTCGAAGGTGGTACTGTAGGACAATTGCACGACCTCGCTGTTCATGAACGAGTCCACAAAGGAGTAGACGACGTTTGTGACAATGAGCGGCGATACCATGGGGAAGGTGACTTTCCAGAAAGTCTCATACGCCGTCGCCCCCTCAATTTTCGCAACCTCATACAAGGACGGCGGTATCGATTGCAAGGCGGCAATGAAGATAATTAACTGCACCCCCGACGCCGTGATTACCTGATTTATCCGCCCGACCGCGTTAATTACATAGTCCAAAAGCCCAATCGGCAGGCCCAACTCGCGGAACATGTAGACATAATACATTATGTCCACCCCGCCCGTCGAGGTCGCCGCCGCAATATCGGCGGAAGCCGGGCTCATGCCGCCCACCATCATCGCACGTGCCGTCAAAATCGCCACGCTGATTGCCTCCGAGTTGAGGATTACAGGCAGGAAAAATATCGCCCGCGCCAAAGTCCGCCCGCGGAATTTCTGATTGAGCAGTATCGCCATGAACAAGCTGAAAAATATTATCAAGAAGACATCAACGCCCATGTTAATGACCGACGTTGTGAGGACTTGCCGAAATGTAGCGTGCCGAGTAAGGGCCTCCGCATAATTTTCAAGCCCGATGAAAGCGGTGTCGTAGCCGTTTTCGCCAATCGTAATCTCGGAAAAGCTGAACTGCACCGACATGATTAAACTACGCAGGTAAAAGACCCCGAAGCCTATGAGAAACGGAGAGATAAACAGCAAGCCTTTGATTGACTGTTTAGTCGTGAGCGACATTTTTTTATTCATAGTTTCACCATTGTCCTTCCTGCACAAGAGCGCGTTTTGAAGTTTCGTTCGCCCCGAAAAGTACCGGTTCTTTCAAAGTTTTACGCCCCCTTAACTTGATAAGTTTTGTTGTCCCAATCAATTTCAATGACTATGCCGTTGCTGTAGGTAATTCTCCGCAAGCCCCCACCGAGTATTTCATGATTTGTGACAAAGCTGTTCGATACGAGCGACAGTACCGAATTAAGCTCGTTGTAAATGCTCACGGCGGTGTTTTTCCAGTCGCTGAAAGTCGCGCCGTAGACGTTGTTTAGGCCGGTCGCTTTCATGTTACTGGAGTCCTCGGCGGTGAAGACGAAATTGGGCGACGCGCCGAATTCAAGCAGTCGCAGAATCAACTCCTCCTCGTCATAAGCGTCACTCAAATTTATCGGACTGCCCGCGTAATTCAGCGAACCGTGCAGAATCATGTTATAGAAAGGTATTTCCTCGTCAACTATGTAGAGCGAATTGTGTGCAATCGGCACATTAATTAAATCATCACTGTACCCGACGACGTACATGTTGCCCCCCGCGAACATTAAATCATTGCCGGTCTGTGCAAGGTTTTCGATGTGGTGAAGCACAATAGTCTTGGCTTCCTCGCGGTTGATTAATTCAGTACGCTTGCGGTCGGAGTGCAACTCACTGCCCATATCGCGCAAGGAAATCCCTGTAATGTTATACTTGTCGAAATTCTTTATGAATCCGTTTACATAAGTGTCAAGGAATTTCGGCGAGATTAGATTATGCAAAACTTCGGTGTACCCCATCGACCATGTGTTGGACATACAAGTCGGGCAGGTTACGCCGAGCACGCCGACCATGCCGCCACCGTAATACCGCGAGCTTTCAAGGTCGTACTCGTACCGCCGCGTCATCCACGACACATGCTGAAACGCAACATCGCCATAAAGCTTGCCGCCCTGTGCCTCCAAAGTCGTCGCAAGCCGCTCAAACTCGCGCTTGCTCCCCAGTCCGCCAACCAACCGTACCTTATCGGCGGCATCGTGGTAATAACCCCGATTGAACCACCCTTGATAATTCACAATTTGATTGGAAATCCCGGCCGCCGTCAGCTCGTTAATTATATCGCCCGCCTGTGAAAACGTAGTCATGGTATGCTGCCCGACATACGCCACCGACATGAAATGCTTACGCCCGGAAACACTGCCAATCAGGTTCATGTAGAAAGGTATATCGCCGCCTGTATCGGCCTTTGCGGTAAGCGTCCCGTCTTCGAGCATCTTCTCCCTCAAATACGCCGCCATGCCCGCATAGCCGTAATGCCTATCGGTGAGGAAACTGTACCGTACTGTTATGTTAATATTTGCCATCTCGTTTTCGACAATCGGCATTTCCGCCTCGTTGCCTGTAGAGCCGAACATTGCAAGCGAATTCGTACCCCGCAAAGTGAACGACGGGTAGACATAGTTATACGAATCGACTTTCCCCGCAACCCGCGCCGTAACGTCCGCCAAGGTATCGCCGACTTCGATTTCGGCAATAATGCCCTGCCCCTCGCGCTGTATCCCGAAATACGGCATACGCGGCACATCAATTACACCGAGTTGCACATATTCTGCCATAAGCGGGTCAAGCCCATAGATATACTGCAAGTAGTCATCGGCGTGGCTCTTGCCGTTGTTAAAGCGTATCAGCGAACCCGAGCCGTTCGGCACTACCAAGTACCCTTCTTCCTCATTGCCGCCCGCGCCGAAGTTCCGCAAAAGCAGAATCCGCGCCAATTTCGCCCCGCCATTTTCCTTGATTTCCGACGTAGGTATGCTCACGACAAGGCTATCGTCGTCGAGCCTGTATTCGAGCGGCACAACAAAGCTCACCCGCTCCGAGCCCTCGACGTTCGCGGCCTCCATATCGGCGTTCAAGTCCTCCTCGGTATAGCCGACTTCCTCCAACAGCTCGTTAATCTGCCGTATAGTAGACTGCCCCGTCCGTGCCGACTCAATCAGCTCCATAAACCCGGGCGCATCGGTAGACTCAACATAGCTCCCGATAAGGCGGGTGCGGGCTTGCCGCGTGGTATTTTCCGAACCCCGTACAATCTTGTCGGCGAAATACTCCAACCGCTCCAAGCTGATATAAAGCGGGATTAGCCCAAGGGGCGACGAGGTATCGCCAATCGTGTAGATTACCCGCACGCCGTTGCTGATGCTCTCGATTTCAAACTGGTCTAACATTATCGAATCATCAAAGGCGTTTGCGTTGCCCGGCAGTCTTCGCGCGTTGTAATACTCAATCACAAGCGGCGACTGCAACAGCGACTTGTTAATCCCGCCCGCACGGCCGTCACTCGCGGCGTCCGGCGGATTCGAGTAGGTCGTTACGCCGGTGCGGGTGTCCAATACAGCGGTCTCGGTTGTCAGCGGGTTTATGAAAAGTTTCAGCGTGCTGTTCTGGGCCGCCAACACCATGCCGTCGGGCGCATTGGCGTCAGCCGTACCCGAAAATGGCGCACCGACCTCAACCCCGCCGGAATTGCCGCCGAGAATATCTAAATAGTCCCTGTGCAAACGGTAACGCACGGTTATGTAACCTTGCCAAATAAGCACTACAAGAGCCGCCAAACCCAACAAGGACAGCACTATCTTAGTCCCTAACTTCATACCAAGTCTCCTTTTAATTAAAATCTTCGGGGAATTGCGAAATTTATACAGCAAAATTTTTGCGAGTATGAGGGGCAGAGGGGGGTAGTAGGGGTCTATGTCTGCTCTACCGCCGAGAATCGCAAGCCCGCGTTCTACGCTTGATAAAGCTTAAACAACTCGAGCCGAACCGTTATCACGTAGCACATGCCCTATGCGAGAGCAAACTTTTCAAGTAGATAAAGCCTGTTAAGTCGTGAACTTGTAAGGTCGCAATCGAGGAAGTGGAGTCTGAACAGCCTGTGTGGCGGGCCGGCGATTCTCGGCGGTAGAGCAGACATAGACCCCTACTACCCCACTCTGCCCCCACTCAAGTCCATGAAACTCTAACATGACAAGTTTCGCAATCGCCTAATTAAAATCTAAACACCAATTCAGTATAAACACTGTACAAGAAAACGTACAACTGATTAATTAAAGAATACATCAAAAGCGCAATGAAAATCAATATAAACATCGAAACAAATGTCAGAAACAGCGTAATCAAAGTCTTCGCTAATGAGTAATTATGCACCGTCATGATGCCGAGCAGTACGAGTATCGCCGACCACCCTATGCCGATTGCGATTGCAAAATAATAGAAGACTTCTTCCCCCGCCGCAATGACGTGCGAAATGAGCGTCACGGGAATCAGTATGACAATCAGCGGCACAAGCGAATATCCCACAACCGTCATGATGTCTTTCAGCCGCCCCTCGCCGTTCATGAGACATGTAATCGACCAATTCCCCACACAAAACAGGAAGAACATCAGGAATACAACCCGCATTTCGGTCAAGCCGTTGACGGTCAGCGGATTTACGTCGTTGACTACGAAATGTGCAAAAATGCGGTTAATTGTAAAGGTCAGCCCGAAAATCGCCACGCAAATCAGCGCAATCGGCACGCTTCCGTAATCGCGATAGCGTATTTCGTAGAACGAGTCAATCGGATTCGTCATAACTCTGCGAAAATAATACAGGCAGTCCTTTGAAAAATACTTAGTCATCAGCTATCCCCCTTTTCTTTGCCCTTCCTCATGTACATGAACACTACCAAAGCGGCGATTATTACAACTATACCGGTGAAAATATACGGCATGTTTTCTTTCAAGATTTCGTTGCGGTATCTTTGATACGCGATTGAGTAAAAAGTGCGGTTCTTGCCGAGTTCTAAGTACTTCATGGCGTTCACGTTGTCGCCTGCTGTGAGGTAGGCTTTGCCTATCCCGACGTTCGCAAGCTCTAAGTTGCCGTTGAGTACTAAGACCTCGTGCCACTTCTCAACCGCCTGCGACTCGTCCCCGTCGTATCGTAGACCCACTGCCTCGTTAATCAAGCTGCCGTACAGGGTCACGTCAAAGGTGATAATCTCGTTGTAAGTCGCGTCCAATACTGCGATACAGCCCCCGAGGTATTCAATGGCAACCGGCTGCCTAAACGTCCCGACTTGTGAACCCCTGCCCCCGAAGATATACAGCAGATTGCCCTCATGGTCGTAGGTGAAAATCCGCCCGCGCTTTGAATCCAACAGCGAGTAAATCCCCCGCTCCCGATAGACAACGTCCACTATAACCGACGGCCCGCCGTACAGCCCCATGTCGTCATTAACCAAGTCGCCGCCGAGATTTTGATTCTCGCCTGTACGTATGACGTCCTCGCCTGTAGGGTTCAAGCGGCGTACCGCCTTCTCGCCGACAGGGTCAATATTAGTCGCGTAGACAAAGCCGTCCGGGTCTATGTCCACCCCTGTGAACTCGGTCGGTATTATAAGGAATCCGCGGTCTAATTGCGCCCGTGTGGAAATCGACCGCCAGAAGATTTGCCAAGGTGAAATCTGCACATTAATCGTCCCGACATATCCCGTGAAGTCCCCATTGGGGTCGAAAACCATTATCCCCTCAACCGAACCGCGCGGCACAACGTAAATCCGCCCCGCAAAGTCCACCGTTAATTTCATCGGCACGAATGCAAAGTTAGAGTCGAACATTTCAGACTGCGGGTCTCGCACGATTTTCACAAGCTCCATGTTGAAGTCGTCGTCGCTTAGGTCGTCGTCCCGGTCTTTGAGTACCACGATACGCTCGTTCATGGTGTCTGCAATGTAGAGCAGATTCTCCGGCGACACCGTAAGCCCGAAAGGCTCGTTAAATCTATCGAGAGTACCATCATTATCAAAAGTCTCGATAATGCCGACCGTCTCGGTCATTTCCGGGTTGAGGATTACAATGCGATTATTGCCGGTATCGGCGACGTAGACCCGCCCGTTCGGCCCGATTGCCAAGTCATTAGGTCGCGAGAACGAACCCGCCCCCACAGTCGCCCCGGAAATATTCCGCGCCGGAATATAAGGCGCAGGGGTAAAGACCATATCCTCCCAATAGTCGTAGTTGTAGGATTCATACGGTACTACGACCGCCGCCACAGGCACGGTCATCGAAAATACCAACAGCATTATAACTGAAAAGTACAGTAATTTTCTCACAAGTAACCCCCCTTAATCTTTCATACCCGAAGTCGTCATCGTTTCAAGAATCCTCGACTGACACAGCAGGAAGAAGGTTATAGGCACAGCCGCCAACATAAACGCAACCGCCGCCGCCGCACCTGCCCTCCCGACGCCGCCGAGTGTAATAAACTGCATCGCATACTGCAACGGGCGAAGCTCCTCACTACGCAGGAACAAATGCCCGGTCTGCGCCCACATCTGTTGAAACTGGAAGATTGCGAGTGTCAACCATGCAGGCTTTACATTGGGCATAATTATGACCCAGAAAATCATGAACTCGTTCGCCCCTGCCAATCGCGCCGACTCAATCAGCGAGTCGGGAATCTGCTCCATGAACTGCTTCATAAGATACAGCCCCATGCCGAACGCAGTCGCGGGCAGAATCAGCGCGAGGTAGGTATTATTCATGCCGAGCCAAGTGATTATCATGTAGTTGGGAATTTGCGTAACCTGCCACGAGAACATCATCGACAGGATTACCATCGAGAACAGCATGTTCTTGCCTTTGAAGTCGTGCTTTGCAAGCGGGTAGGCGGCGAGTGACGCGAAAATTACATGCCCCACCGTGCCAAAGCCGGTGATGATAATGGTGTTGAGTATGTACCGCGAAAACGGAACCCACGACTCACTCAGCATGTAGAACAACTCGCTGAAATTCTCGAATGTGGGGTTACGCACGAAGATTCGCGGCGGGAATTGCAACAGCTCGTCAATCGGTTTGAGCGCGTTGTTGACGACCATTACCAAAGGCAACGCCATGAACGCCCCGCAAATCGCCATCAGCACAAACAACAGCCCGTTGCCCGCCGCCGAACGGTTAATGCGCCGCTCACGGTGGAACAGCCGCTTTAGCCTCGACTGATTAAGCGGCTTCGGCTCTCTGATTCTGTTTTCCGCAACTTCTGTTTCTTCAATTTCTACAGTAGCAACAGTGTTTTCACTCATATTCCAACTCCTACTTTCCAACTCGCTTCAGCAGTCGCTGAACTAATTTATTAGTACCTACCATAAGTATAAACAACACGGTAGCAATCGCGGCGGCGTAACCCATGTCGAACCGCTCACCCGCGCCGTAGTCGAGCAGGTGGGTGACAATCGTCGAACCTGCATAATTTACAGACGGATTGCCGGCTAAGTTGATTGAAATATCGGCGACTGCAAAAGACTGGGTAATCTGCATAATCGCCCCGAACATCAACTGCGGCCGCATTGCCGGCAGTGTCACAAACCACAGCTCCTGCCAACGGTTCTTAATCCCGTCCACAGCCGCCGCCTCATACAGCGACTTGTCAACGGTTTTCAGTCCCGCAATGAACGCCAAGAAGCCGGTACCCAAGCTCAACCACAACTGCACCACAATCAGCACAGGCAGGACGTATTTCTCGGTACGCATCCACAGAATGGCCTCCTGCATGAACCCCATGCGAATCAATAGGCCGTTCAAGTACCCGTAACGGTCGCCCGCCAAGATAAGCCCCCACACCATGAACGCTTGCCCGCTGATGGACGGCGCGTAGAAAATCAGCGTCAAAAACGCCCTCATTTTCCCTTGAAACTCGTTGATAATCCACGCGAACAGCAAGCACAAAATATAGCTTACCGGCCCCGTAATCAGCGCGAATATCATGGTGTTTCTAAATGCAAGCAGGAACAAGTCGTCTTCAAGCAAGAGACGGGTGTAATTGCTCCAGCCAACCCACTGCGGCATTTCGAGCATGTTAAAGTGGGTAAGACTTAGTCCTAAAGATGCAATAACAGGCAAAACCGTGAACAGTGTGAAAAAAGTGAAGTACGGCGCCAACATTATATAGGAGGCGTTGTGTTTTTTCATGTACTGCCCGAAAGATTCTTTGAACTCGTTGTCCGGTTTGGTTGTTGCAGGGTTCATGTGGCTATATCCTCCTTGAACTTGTTGGCATTATCCGAATTGTCTATTCTTCGTACTGGTGTAATCCGAAAATGCCGCGCATGTATCGTATTTCGTCGTTAATTAAAATTACTTTGTTGGTTAATTCCTCGCGTGGTGACGCCATTTCTTTGGCACTCGCGGGTCGGTCGGTCAGCGGCGTGGTCACGCTGTAGAAAGCGTTGTTGATATTCCTGAACGTGAAGTACCCGCCCGGTACCTGCGGTATGCCTTTAATCCGACTGAACTGCTCCGACAGGGAGTTGAAATCATTGGTCGGCCACGGCAGATTATTAAAGGCCTCAAGATTCGCAGTCGGGATTCTCGCCGCCGCACCCATGAGACTTTCCATCTCCCGCCCAAATTGTGTCTGGGTATCGGCGGAAGTCCACCACTTCAAGAACTCCCACGATGCGGGGATATTTTTCGACATGCTCATGATAATCGACGCACCCGCTTGTGTCGCCGCAATTGCGTTAATACTGCCGTCTTCCATGACCGTACCGGGCATCGGCGCAAAGCCCCACATGCCCCGCAAGTCGGGCGCGGACACTT
>Ga0099364_10002977_pt1 | contig 26714 bp, 32 predicted proteins | sample TergutTh196P3_FD_73070 | JGI IMG/M metagenome (GOLD analysis project Ga0099364, IMG submission 73070) | Microcerotermes parvus P3 segment gut microbial communities from Pointe-Noire, Republic of the Congo - Th196 P3 | ecosystem: Host-associated > Arthropoda: Insects > Digestive system > Gut ...
AAGGTCGCCGCCGCAAAATTAGAGGGCAGGATTATGAAAGTCTGTTTATCCGGGATGCTGCCGCCTCCACCCGTAACGGCAAGACGGTATATATCCGCAAAGTGTTTCACGACCGGATCATGCGGATAGTGCAGGTGATAGGTTATAATGAACTCTCTCTGTTCAGTTATTTGGATAACGTGCTGGATCACCATTTCAACACTTATCAGGAGGATATTTCGGAACTATATAAAAAACGGAATCCCGATATTTTTTAATCAATAATTCTCAATTATTATGGAAAATAATTTTAAAAAAAGAAAAAACAGAGGCAAAAGTGTAAACATTAATAAATAATAGAAAGATGGCAAAAAACAAAGAACCGGAAAAGAGTATTTCCGAAATAGCCTCCTACGCGGAGCAGTATTTAAAACCAACGGAGATTGACCGCCGCCGGTGCGTGTATATCGGCAAACGCAATCACGCCGTACTTACCGCCCTTATCCGTTCGCTGAACCATAAGGGGCTGACCATCGGAGGTTAACCATTTTAAGATAAAACGTCCGCATCAAAGTGGGCGTTTTATCTTTTTACGGCTTTTTGTTACTTTTTCTCCGCATTACTTTTTATTTAGTCGCTCATGGAAAAAGTAACGGGCGGTTCCCCGTCCGAAGTTTACGCCTGTTTACTGTCTTCATACATAATAAATTAAGCGATTTTTTCAATGGTATGGATAGGGGTATTTTTGTGTAACCATTCCTCTATATGCTCCATATTATATTCGGAAGTAATGACTGCCATATCGTAGCATATTTGCGTGAATCGGGAGCTTTCGTACCTGATGTTTTCGTCCGACAGCCTGCACAGATCGGCGTAAGCCAGCCCGGTAAAGGTAGAAAACACAAACAGGTCGCGTACACGTTCTAAATTACAGCGATCCGGCTTGTACTGCATAAGCCGCTCCAGTTCTTCGAGTTTGAGATGGCGGCTGCGAAGGGGCGGCAGTTCGGGATAAAGGTTACAAAACGGGTCGCGCCGGAGGGTTCCCTGGCTGACAGCCCGCACGGTCATTTTTTTAAGGATGTACAGATGCTGGTGTGCCGTTTTTTGCGCCAAACCCCTGTCTGTTCTCAAAAAGAGGTCGTAAGCATCGTAAAAGTCAAGATTAAGGCTTCGGAGCGTTACATCTTCGGTTTCATACTTCTTCCGCAGAAATGCCAGAAGATGTCTGTATGAGAGCCGGTAAACTTCGTACATCTCCTTTTTGCGATCCACGCCTACCCGCTGCCTGAACTCCCCGTTATGTTCTTCAAAGAGTTTCATAAGGGTAAGCGGTTTTTGAGCAATACCCAGCAAAGCGTTTTTTACTAATTCAGCTGTAACAAAACCAAGATTTCCGCTTATCTGTTTATAATGGGCGGTAATCTTTCCGGTAAGCAGGTCTATGGTTCGGTTTACTTCCATTGCGTTTCGGCTTCTGCCGGTTGCGCGTCCTGCTGCCGGATCCCAAAGGGCTGGATTAACGGATACTTTTGTCCCGATTTGTTCCGACTGTGCGTCAATGCTTATTTTACACAATAGCCGGCACATGCCGTCTTTGCGGATTTTTGTCCGGTTGATATAAAAAAGAGCGGCAAAGGTGCTGCGGCGTTTTTTCTGTTTATTATTCGTTTCCATAAAGTAATTTTTTAAATGTTAATTAAATGGCAAATTGAAATTTTTCGGCAACACGTTCATTAAGGGCTTTCATGTCCTCGTCAATTTTTTCATCGGTAATTTTGGCATAAATCTGTGTTGTCGTTATTCTGGTATGACCGAGCATACGGCTGACCGTTTCTATTGGAACGCCCTGAGAGAGCGTTATCTCGCTGGCGTAGGTATGCCGCCCCATGTGGAAAGTCAGCCGCCTGTCAATACCGCACGTTTCGGCAATCCGTTTCAGTTCGCAGTTCATTGCAGAATTGCTGTACACAGGCAATAACCGCCCTTCCGGTGCGGTACCGCGATAGCGTTCGAGGATTTGCAGGGGAAGTTTGAGAAGGGGGATTTCAAAAGGATTGCCGTTCTTTTCGCGTCTGCTTCTTATCCACACTGTTCCCTCTGCGGCTGCTGAAATATTCGCCTCCGTCAGTTTGCACATATCGCCTTATGATATTCCCGTGAAACACGAAAAGAGAAACATATCGCGGACAATACAGCGCTTTGGACAGGTAATCGGCGTGGTCATCAGTTTGTCCAGTTCTTTACCGGACAGGTATTTTCGATTCGGAACGGGATGCTCCGGCTCGTATCCGGCAAAGGGGTTGGCGGTGATTATCCCTTCGGTCATAGCCTTGCGGACAATGGTCTTGAATAAGGCAGTGACCCACAGAATCGTATTTGGAGCCAGCCCGCATTCGATCCGCAGATAGAGGTCGTATTTGTCAATAAACGACCTGTCTAATGACGTAAAAGGAATATCTGAAAGATTGTATTTCACTTTCAGATATTTTGTAAGATGTTTAAGGGCTCCCCAATAGGCTTTGGCTGTTCCGGCTTTGCGGTTCACTCCGACACGTTTATCAAAATTTTCGTTGCAGGCGCGGAAATATGCCAGCAATGTCTCCTGCCCGGAAGCCATGCCCAGCAGGAAATTCTTCACATCTTCGGCGGTTACATTCTCTCTGACTGCCGACAGTTCGCGGTAATGCGACATGGCGGATGCCCTGATGCCGTCCAGATGACGGTTAATCATGCCTGCCGCAAGGCTCTTTCCTGCGGCTCTGCCCAAAGCCCATAAGGACACAGGAACGGTCATCTTTGCGCTGAACACACTTTCGGATTGCCCGATGGTAAGCCGCGCCATTACAGGGCATTTGCCCTCCTCATTTACTTCATTCTTTTTGAGGTAGAATGATACCTTTACTTTCTGTTCCATAATACTATGTTATTAATTACAAAATTATCTGCAACAGAGTTATTTGAGGCTGTGCAAAATATAGCAGAACAGCGAAACAGACTCCGGTTTTTTATTTAAAACCCGTCTTTTTTCCGTTGGCTTGGAAAAAACAGGTTAATTTTGCTCGGAGACCGAATAAAAACAGGTGTTCTTTGCAACTTTTGGTTTTACCCGAATGAGTGTCCGGCAATCAAAAAAGGCAACGGATAAGTAGCGGAACTTTTGCTTAACTTCGCTTTATTCCTGCATTTAGGGTAATTTTTACCCCGCGACAAACGCTGCCACTTTAGCGCCAAACATACATGACTGCCAAACACTTACTTTATTTTTCCGTATTTTGCCGTTTTTATGAAGACTTAGGTTATATTTGCGGCAAAATTCATAACAATGAATCGTATTGTAGCAGATAAAATTCCGCAATTAGCGATGCTTTGCAAGAAGTATCGCGTGGCAACTATGTATTCGTTTGGTTCTGTCGTTAAAGAGGCGTTCAACGAAAAGAGCGACATTGATTTTCTGATAGCTTTCGCAATTGAATTAAGCGCCGAAGAATATGCCGATAACTATTTCGAGTTGCATTACGAGTTGAGTGCATTGTTTGGCAGGGATATAGATCTTGTGACTGAAAATTCGCTCTCTAATCCTTATTTCATCGAAAATGTCGAACGAACAAAACAGTTGATATATGCAGCCTGAAATTCACAAATACTTATTAGACATCAAAGAGTCAATAGATTCCATTAGCGAGTACCTCGGCAACAAGCGCGACTTCAATCTTTACCGGCAAAATAAACTGTTGAGGCGAGGCGTAGAGCGCGAACTGGAGATAGTCGGCGAGGCTGCCGGAAGGATTCTGCAACTCGCCCCCGACATCAATATTGCGAATGCCCGCAAAATCGTTGATCTGCGAAACTGGGTCATACATGGCTACGACAAGGTGGACGATGTAATAATTTGGGGAATACTCTCGAATCATCTGCCAAAACTAAAGGAGGACGTGAATAAGTTGCTTGGAGAATTGAATTAGGATTAATGGTTAACGGTTAATTTTAATTTGTTTTGCCTAATTTTACAGCGTTAATCAGATGACATAAAAATAAAACATCATGTTAAACAAAAAACAAATAGCATTTTTTATTGTTAGCGTTATTTTTTCGATAAACGCATTGAAAGCGCAAAAAATGACGGCTTATATTACTATTGATCCTGATGGATATACCAATATTCGGGAACAACCGAATGCTTCTTCGAAAATTTTGGGTAAAGCATATAAATATGAGGTATTATTATACATAGGATACGATTATTGTGGAAGTAATATGTTTACTACAGGCAACTGGGAGCCTGTAGAAGGAAATTATGCAACTGGATACATGTTTAATAGACACATGTTAAACATTAGCAATTTGCCATTATTGCCCTTAAAAAGGACTATAGATATGAATGAAGCCGGTACAGTTATTTTTGCTAATGATACTCTGTCACTTGTCATGCAAGTACAAACAATTGAAGAATGGAATGATGATAACAGTAGATTTTACGGTGCGATACATTCGCCTGAACAATTAAAATACATGAAAGACAACGACATATTTGACACAGAAATATCAGAAATGTATATTCTGAACATAAGAACAGGTGTTAAAACAATATTGCCGCATGATAAAATAAAAAAGTATTATAACCCGATTATAGCGAGAGTTCATATAGGGCGAGATGGCGAATTATATATTTACATTGCCGGCGGTGAAGAAGGAGAACAATATGGAGTTTGGATTTCAATAGCAAATGGCGATATAATTTATCAAATTATAGAATGGTGGCCTTGTTGATAGAAATCGGCATATTAACCATTAATCATTAATCACTAATCACTAATCACTAATCACTATTTATGATATAGTTACGGTTATTTACTCAACGGATGAATGTAAATATCTTTAATAAAATCAAAATCTTTTCTGTTGAATGTCAGCAATTCCATTTTATGATATGCTGCAAAAGCGGCTATCAGGCAGTCGGCTAATCTTAATGCCGGTTGTCCTGCGCGTTGAATGCAATAACGCTTCATTAATTGCATTGATTTATCCGATATTTTTTCATTATTTTTTAATAATCCGTATGCTTCCAACGCATTAACCGCATATTCTCTCTTTTGGGCATTGGAACAGCCTGCCAAAATTTCGAGGAACGTAATGTCGCAAATATATGCGTCATTTGCCGCAAGCGTGTTTAATGCGGCTTTGGCGTCTTCGTTTTTTCTGAACAGAGCTATCAGCGTAGAAGTATCTACCAAACATTTTTTTCTGTTTGCCATAGTCTGTCGCGGTAATTGGTTTCGTCAAACGGAGCATCGTTTGCCCAAAGACCATATCCTTCGGTCAAACTTCCTTTTCGTCTGGGGGGGAACATGCCATCAACAGATATTTCTGCCGATTCTTGATCCTCAATCCATTGATATAGTTTACGGATTAACTTTTTATCGTTTACTCCGGTGATCCATGAAATAATATCATATTTTAACTGTATCGTCTGCATGATAATATGTTTATACGGCACAAATTTACATAAAATTATTAATTCGTAACTTGTAGATAAAAATTATTTGCAGTTATGGCAGTAGTCGGAGTTGTGTACTTTACTTATTTCGACAAAGAGCCGCAAAAGGAAAAATAAATTTAGCGATTAGTGTAGTTTTATGATTAACCACTAACCATTATTTTTTTATATTTGTTTTGCCTAATTTTATGGCGTTTGTTATTAAAAAAAATATAAAAATATTTATCATGAGAATATTTGAAGTGATAGAAGATAGCAATAATGTTCAGCTGGTACAACCAACAGATTTCAGCATCGCAAATGAATTGAGTTTTTTCAATTTTGATTGTGAACCAAGAAAGGTAGGTTGGAATGAATTAGAGGTTTATGTATATAACCCAAAAACTAAACCAAAAAACTTTTTTAGTATGCCTTCGGGTGTATTAGTATTTGACGAAAAAGCATTGGATGTTTTTCAGACAATTTTTGAAATTGCCGGAGAAATATTGCCACTACAAGTGGAAAGAGGACAAAAATTGTATCTTTTAAATATACTGCAATGTATGAACGGTTTAAATTATGACAGAACAAAGTGGGATTATTATCCCAGGACTGGTAAAAAAGGTAGAATACTTGACTATAAATTTCACGAATGGCGAATAGTGAATGAATCAACTATTTTCAAAATTCCGGAAAGCAAAGTAGATATTTTTTGTTTTACAGATGATAGGAATGAAGACGACCAATTTTATCATTTGTATCACAAACATCAATTAACAGGGTTGATATTCAAAGAAATTAATAACTTGTAGAAAATTATTTGATTGAGATATGCGTACAATAGAGTATATTGCGGCTATTGGAACTTTTACGTGGCAGGTATAAGTTATTTGCTTAACATTGACGTGTCACGTTTTGAGGACAATCAATATTTCCCAAAGGATATGTTTTACTATGCAAAGGGAAAAAGTAAAAATTGATATGAAAAACGGCATTGTAATTTTAAAATTCAGTAATCAGTCGCTTAATTTCAAGCCACTTTGTATTACAAACACCGCTTATTTGCGGGATATTTTTATTAACCATTAATCATTAACCACTAACCACTATTTTAGTTATTTGAAGCGGCGTTTTTTTTGTAAATGCGTTGCCATTTGGCATATTTTTTGTATCTTTGCAGTTTACGGTAGTTGCTTTGTGTGACTGACGGCGCGTGAGCTGTGGTTAATTTTAATGGTTAATGATTAATGGTTAACGGTTAATTTTATATTTAACATAATGAGATTTTTTATTATTATCCCGATTTTAACAATATTAGCATGGTCGTGTTCAAACAGACCTGCCAACGAAACGGAAGAAAACAATTATATAGTAGGTTTTAGAATAATAAAGCCGAGTTCTCCTAATCATGATGCTGTCGCTTTCCATATTCACATTGATAATGAGTTGTTGAGTGAGGTATTGATAGTTAAGAAATGGGATAACATACGGCTTTCGGGGGGGATTTTTGATACAGCCGAATATAATAAGTATGAAATTAGTGCTTGGGAATCAGATGTGCAAAACGAACTACTAACCTCTACGAGTATATTTGGTTTTAAAAATTATAATCAAACTGAAACAGATTCCATTTCTTTAATTGCTTTTAAAGATGTTGAGATGAACATTTATTATAAAGATGACAAATGGACATTGAAACCGCTTAAAGACAGTGTGCCCGATTGGAGTTATTTGAAGTTAAGTTCTGATTAACCTTTAGTTTGTATGAAAAAAGGAAGCGACAGAGGCTTAAAAAAACTGTTTACTGCTTTTGATAAAAAACAAATCGTCAGTAGTCCAAATGTTATGATAATTTTTTTTGGCAAGTCCGTCAATCAGTTTTTTGTCTCCCGTCCATAATTTACAATCGAATTGCCGGGCAAAAGCAATATAAACAATATCTTTCGGGTCAATATCCGCAACAAGCTCACTGGCAAACACCCAACTTTCTTCGCTTATCTGTTCTTCTGAAACAAACGTAACGGATTTGTAAATATGATATTCCGATTCTAATAATTGCTCCAATGCCAACTTCGAGATTTTCAGCAGTTTATCATAGTGAATATGTATTTCTGCCCGTAAAAAATCGGGAGCAATAAAAGAGAAAAAAGGACAGGAGTTTATTAACAAATCTCCGATTTTTCCATTGGAATTTAGAATGCCGCTGAAAACAATGTTGGCGTCAACAACAATTTTCATTTCAAGAAACGATGTTTGTTTTTATTCCACCAGTTTGTATTTATTTCGTCTGCCAGGTTATCTACGTCTGATTGGCTGGCTTGCGACCGTGACGCAACTTCCAGATACTTGGCATAATCTATTAATCGCTGAATACCCCCAATATCCGTTTCGGGAGAAAAGGAAATGGCTATTTGATTTTTTGCAATTCTTTCAATTAACATAATACAGAATATTAAATTTTATATGCACAAATTTACATAAAATTATTAATTCGTAACTTGTAGAAAAAAATTATTTGATGTTATGAAAATGTTATATTTTTGCAAAAAAAACAGATTATGGAAACAGCAGTTACAAAAAAACAAACGGCATTTCGTTTTGAAACCGATGTGCTAAGCCGCTTGAAAGCGGCGGCAAAAAACGAAAACAGAAGCGTGAACAACTTCGTAGAAAACCATTTGAAAAACCTTTTGTACAAAACACCCAACGCAACCACACTGGCGGCGATGAGAGAGTGTGAAGAAGATAATAATCTGGAAACGTTAGATTTAGACAACTTTCAAGCCTATGTTAAATCGCTATGAAACAATTAAAACAGGGTACCCAATTTAAGAAAGACTTGAAAAGGGTGCAAAATCAACCAAGGAAGATTGTAGCGTTGGAAACTGTGCTTGGGCATCTTCGGGCAACGGGAACAGTCCCGAAAGAACATAACCCACACCCGTTATCGGGGAATTACAGGGGGTATTTAGAATGCCACGTGTTAAATGATTTTCTTCTCATTTGGATAGATGAAGAAGCAAACATCATCAAGTTGATTCGGCTTGGCTCTCATTCGGAATTATTTGGTTAACGTCATTATTTGTACTTAAAATTATTCAAAGGTGCAGAGAAAGACAAAGAGCCGCAAAAGGAAAAATAAATTTAGCGATTAGGGTAGTTTTCTGATTAACCACTAACCATTATTTTTTTATATTTGTTTTGCCTAATTTTATATGTTATCAGAGAACTTTTTTAATAATTATTATGAAATTCCAAAAAGAAATCAAGTTTTTGATAGAAAATGAAGGATTCGAAAAAAAGAGAAAAAAAATTTCAAGTCAACAAATTGAAAGAATCAAATCTTTTTATCCAAATGCTCCAACGGATTATTTGGATTTTTTAACAGAAATAGGTGCAGGACAATTTAAAAACTCTCAATACGAGTTCAAGAGTTTTTTATTTGATTTATCTGATATAGGGTTAAATGGTATCTATGAGATTCCCCCAAATATTGTCTTTTTTGGCGATAATCTAATCGGAGACTTTGTCGGTTTTGATTTATCTAGTGAAAAGGAAACAGTAGTTAAATTAAACCATGAATCAGGAATGATCATTAATACAAAACTTTCTTTTTGTGATTTTTTTAGAATGCAAATAGGATTACAACAATGAAAGCATAGAAGGTTTTGAATTTTCGGAATTGAATTATGAGGTGGCAGTAGAAAAATAAAATTTTCAATTATTTTTTGTATCTTTGCAGTTTACGGCAGTTGCTTTGTGTGACTGACGGCGTGTGAGCTGTGTTTAATTTTAATGGTTAATGATTAATGGTTAACGGTTAATTTTAATTTGTTTTGCGTAATTTTATGGCGTTTGTTTAAGAAAAAAATATATAAACTTTGGATATGAGGCGTATGATAATTTTATTTTCTTTTTGCGTTTTAAACATGACCGGCAGTATTGGTCAAACACATGGTTTGTTGTCATTTTTTGAAGAAATCAAAAGGGATTCAACAGTAAACACTTTAGATTGGATCGAAAATACCTATGCAAAAGACATCCATGATTCGTTATCAGTCCGTTATTTTTTTGAAAATAACGAGGAAAAATTGTATGCTATCGGAGAAGCATATAATATGGATGAAAATACTTACTTTGAATTTCGATATAAACGAATTGCGAGAGCTGTATTTTCAAAAACAATAGACACGATAACATTGTTGTGTTATAGGTTAAGCGGAGTAACTTATTTGGCAATTTACGACAATGCAAAAGATTCTATTATTTCTACGTATCAATTTTTTATGCCCACTGATTACGAAACAGGCGAGGCTTTTACGGAGAGTATTCTGTTTCCGAATAATTATATTTTTACCATTGAAACAACCCATGGCATAACAATAGAAACAAAGGTAAAACTTGTAGAGATAGACTATGTTAATAAAAGATTTATTGAACACAAAAATGTTTTGATGGAGGGCTATATGGTTATAGAAAATGTGAATCCCGATAATGAAAAATATCAGAAAGCATTTGAATTGGCAGGAATTTCGGAAAATGGGGAATTGTATAGTGAATGAATATGCAAATGTTGCTTATTTGCGAGATATTTTTATTAACCATTAATTATTAACCAATTAACCATTAACCATTAACCATTAATCACTAATCACTCATTAAAAAATCCGATCATATAAAATTTATGCAAAGGTGCCTTTGTGAAACAAATTTTGCGGTATTAAGTCTATTATTTGCTTGAATACCGGCTTGTCAGATTTTTTTCTATCTTTACACTCGCGGAGGTATTGCATGTTTTTATTACTTTTGCCGCAATTATTAGAATAGTTATGATGGAGACAGTAGTTAGCGGTATAAGATCTACGGGAAACCTGCATCTTGGAAATTATTTTGGAGCCTTAAAAAATTTCCTCAAAATGCAACACGAAAATAATTGCTTCTTTTTTATTGCAGATTATCATGCGCTGACAACTCATCCAAAGCCCGAAGACCTTCATGGGGCTATAAAACAGGTGTTGGCTGAATATCTTGCGTGTGGCATTGATCCGGAGGTTGCAACGCTTTTTATCCAGAGCGATGTCCCCGAAGTAGCCGAATTATATTTGCTCCTCAACATGAACGCATACGTTGGAGAACTCGAAAGAACAACTTCATTTAAGGAAAAAATCAGAAAACAGCCTGATAATATAAACGCCGGACTATTAACATATCCCGTTCTGATGGCTGCCGATATAATTATACATAAAGCCGCGAAAGTTCCCGTAGGGAAAGATCAGGAGCAGCATCTTGAGATGACCAGACGGTTTGCCAGAAGATTCAATACAATGTATGGAGTGAACTATTTCCCCGAACCCGATGCTTATAATTTCGGAAAACAGCTTATCAAAATTCCCGGACTTGACGGCTCCGGTAAAATGGGTAAAAGCGAAGAAAACGGAATATTTCTTGCCGACACTCCTCAGGATATTAGAAAAAAAGTAATGCGAGCCGTTACCGACACAGGTCCTACCGCTCTCAATCAAAAGCCTTCGGAGCCGGTGCAAAATCTTTTTACGCTCATGGAAGTAGTGTCGGATACATCTACCTTAACATATTTTAAAGAGAAATTTGCTTCGTGCGAAATAAGGTATGGCGACATGAAAAAGCAACTGGCTGAAGATATTATAAAATTTACCGACCCGATAAGGATTAGAATTAACGAAATACTGGCTGATAAAACATATCTTTCTAAAGTGGCTATCAACGGAGCCGAAAAAGCCCGCGCAAGCGCCGCAAAAACAGTGCGCGAAGTGAGGGAGATTATTGGTTACAGGTCAATTTAAAAATAGCGCCGATTAAAAAGCCTCAAGCTCTGACCAAGCAAGAGAACTTGCGCCAAGAACGGCGGCATTTTGAGCGCTCAACTCCGATGCAAGCAACTTCACTTTGCCTTTGTAAATACTCAATAAATTCTCGTTCATGTACTCTTTTGCCGGTTCAAAAATAAGATCTTCGGCAAGAGCAAGTCCTCCAAAAAGAAAGATTGCCTCCGGATTTGTATGAGCAACAACATCGGCAAGTTTAAATCCAAGCATTCTTCCCGTATGGAGAAACGCCTCTTTGGCAAGATGGTCGCCCTTAACCGCTTCATCATGAATGATTTTTGCATTGAGCTCTTCAAAGCTGTATTTACGCAGTTCGCTGGGCGCAAGCGAATCTGCCATTATTTTCAGCAACGACCTTTTCAGTCCGGTAGCCGAAACATAGGTTTCCAAACATCCTTTTTTTCCACAACCGCAATCTCTGTTCGATTGTCCGGGACGTATTGTAGTATGTCCAAGTTCGCCGGCAAATCCATCGTTCCCATAAACAAGTTTGCCGTCAATTACAAGACCACTTCCAAGTCCGGTTCCAAGCGTTATGACAACAAAGTTTTTCATACTCTTTGCGCCTCCGTAAATCATCTCTCCAACTGCCGCGGCATTGGCATCATTGGTAACAATAACGGGCAATGAGGTGTGTCGGTTAAAAATTTCCGCAAACGGAACAATGCCTTTAAATGGCAATCCGGCAGCATGTTCAATCGTTCCTTTATTTATGTTTCCCATCGGCGCTCCGATACCATATCCAACTATCTCCACTTCATTTTCCAGCTTGTTAGTCGCAACCACTATTTTTTCATAAAGAGCTGCTATATAAACTTCTATCTCATCATAATGAGTTGTTTTTATAGAGTCGGAGGCAAGTATTTCTCCATTTCTGTTAACAAATCCAAATACCGTATTGGTTCCGCCAATATCTATTCCTACTGCAACTTTTTCTTTTGTCATTAACTTTATTTTTGTTATTAAACGTATTAATTTATATATTTCTGCTTTTAAGTTTATGATATTTTTGTTGTGCATTAAAAAAATGTAATGTTAGCGTTATTTTTTAAAAATTTTATAAAATTCATTTTTTTAAGTTTTATCACAAAGGTAAGGATTTATTCACAATAGGCAACTACAAGGATATGCCTATAGGGCTAATGCATTTAAATGCGATAATCATCTGACTATTAGCTTGTTATAAGGTCAGGGACATCAATAAAAAAATCAGACTGTATTTTTTTGACTGTCAGTATATTATGTAATTTAAATTAGTTGACCCTGGATATGTGTTTATTATTTTAAAAGAAAAAATAAATACAATAAAACATGATGATTGTAAAAAAGATACGCAAAAGCGATGAGCAAATAAGCAGTTCGGATCCCATTTTTGCTCCGAAAATACCAATGTAGTATGGCGCCGAGTATCTGAACGCCGAAATAACTGAACTTAACAGTTGCCCCAAAAGCAGCGACAGGATAATGTTTTTGGAACTGATAGCCCCTGCCGCCAGCATGTTTCCGGCAATGGTGTAGGCGGCTATAGACTGTCCGAAATATGCCGCCGCAATGCTCAATCCTTCAACAGGCACGGGGAAAAAGCGAGTTACTCCCTGTATATGCAAGGTCAGCCATTCGAAAACACCCATATCTACCAAAAAGAAAACCAGAACAGTAACCGGAACGGTAATAAAAATTATTCTTTTCATAAGCGGAAAACTCTGCTTTACGCTTCTCTTCAGCAGTTCGATTGGTTTTAACTTGTCAAAAACAGGATTTTCAACCTGAAGCAGTTCCGTGTTGCCTTTTAACATAAATCTGCCGACAATAAGAACGACTATCGTTTTCATGAAACCGACAAAAACGAATGTTGCAAAGTATAAGACGCCTGTTAAGCCAAGCAGGGGTATAAGTATCGGCAGCATTGACCGCCAGTGCATTAAGGCTGCCGGAAAAGTGTTTGCGAGCGAGGCGATATACATTTCCTTCCGGTCAATTTTATTATCACGGAAAAGTTGCATCAGCATTGCATTGCCTGACGAGGGCGAGCCGAAACTTACAATAAAACTGACTCCGCTGGCTTCCTTTAAGCGTCCCAGCTTAGTAAAAGGTTTGGCAATCCAGCCTATCCGTTTTGTCCACCCTAAATTTTCTATAACATTAACCAACATTATCCCCAGAAAAACAGAGGGGATAACGCGACAACAAAAAATAAGAGATTTTAATAATATTTCCAAAACTTTTAAAATTTAGCATTTACGCCAAGCGTATAGTTTCTTCCCGGCGTTTTATAATATAAAAAATAATCATTGTCAAGAATATTGTTGACCGACAAAGATAGATTAATATTTTTATTGAGCCTGTAAGAGATTTTTCCGTCAAGCAGTTTTTGCTCATCGTAACTTCCATACACGCCCTGTATGATGTCGCTGTTGTCGGACGCCGAATATACCTTGTCGGTAAAGTTATAAGCCAACATAAAGCTGACGGGTTCTTTATTATAATTTATACTTATGTTATAAAGCAAATTGGGAACATTCGTAAATCTTTTGCCCACCGATTGAGGCTCTGCAAAGTTTTCCTTAATTTCAGTGCGCTGACTTGTTATGTTGAAATTTATATCCATAAACGATGCTATTTTCTGATTGACCTCAAACTCAAATCCCTTAATTTCTCCTTCGGCGGCATTCATTTGTTGTCTTAGCCCCTGAGCTATTTCGGAACTGTACAGCAAGTCTTTGACATAGCTTTGGAAATAATCGAAACCGACTTTTGTATAATCGCCAAACAACGACAGAGTTAAGCCAAATTCCCACGAAAAAGCCGTTTCGGGCTTCAAATCGGGATTGGACAGATAGGTTGTTGTTGAAGTCGCCCATGTTCGGTATAAATTATAAAGGGTGGGCGTTCTGAACGACTGACCTGCCGAAGCCCTGACGCTCTTAACTTTAAGAATGTCCCAATCCATTTCAGGCGTATAAACAACTCCTATTTTGGGCGACAGGCTGCCGGTCGATGTTTTTGCATAAACGGTGTCGATTGAGCCTTCCGTTCCTTTTCCGTCAGTGTTCATCCAGTAATCGTAACGTGCGCCAAGATAGGTTTTTAATCCGTCAACGATATTAATTTCCGCCTGTGCAAAAGGGGCAATAAAGGTCTGTTTGCCGTCCATTGAAAAGACTAAGGTAGTTTTAGAGTCGTCATCTCTCCAGTTTGACAGGTTCCACTCCTCAACGTTTGCCGTATATATTTTATAGTCGGCGCCTACTGACAGCAAATGGTTGCCCACAGGAATATCTGCCTGCACATTGGCAATAAAATTTCGTCTTGGCGAGATGTTATTTCTGCCGGGACCGCCGTCTACGGTAGCGCCTGCCGAGATACTTTTATACGCGCTGAGGTCGTCAACAAAACCTATGTAAGATGTTAATCCTATGTTGTTAACGATTGTTTTATAATACAATCTGTACACGCTTGTAGCCTGATTGCCGGGCGCCCCTATAAAATTGTTCGGTCTAACGGTTATCCTTTTCTGAGTGTCGCCGTCATTAATGGTAATAACACCATCATTAACAGGAAGTCCCGTTGTTTCGTCTATCAGAAAAGACTGAGGGTTGTTGTAGCCGTAAGTATCAAATCCTGAACTGACGCTAAAGTCAAGCGTTGAACTGCGGTTTATTTCGTATGAAATCTTTCCGTATAACTGGGCTTGTTTCAGCCAGTTGTTGCCCTGATGACCTAAGAGATACTGGTCGGCGCCTCTGTTATTGGTGGTTTTTTCCCAGCCTGTTACCGAAATATTTCCTGCGCCCTCGCCGGCGGTTGCCTGATATAAATTAGCGGCATATCCGTCAGACGATTTTTGGTTGACGCTAAGAAACATCGCAAGTTTTTTGTTTTTCAGAAAACGATTGCCGTAACTTAGAGAAGTGTTGTATGTATTGTAGGATCCATAGTTAGCCTTCAACGTAACGGCCTCTTCTCTTGGGATTTCGGTCAGAATATTGATAACTCCTCCCATGGCGCTGCCGCCATACAGCGATGAGAACGAACCTTTAACAACCTCAATCCTTGTAATAGCGTCAGCAGGCACTGCACGCCAGTTAACCGCCTGAGTATAACTGTCGTTCAAAGGTACGCCGTCCAATAAAACAAGAGTTCTGGCGTCACCCGAAAAGCCGCGCAAACTGACCGAAGTTGTTTGGTCGGCAGGCTTGGTACGTCTTGTATATAATCCCGCAATTCCCCTCAGCGCTTCATCGGTATAAACCACCGGACTGTTTTCAATCGCTCTTTTACTGACCATGGAAATACTCGCGGGAACGGCGTAAATGGAATGTTGCGTTCTTGTCGCCGTTACAACAACATCGTCCAGAGCAAAAACATCAGACTGAAGCATAATGTCAAAGCGGGTCTGAGTTCCTACCTGCATTTCAACCGACCGGAAACCTAATAGCGACACAACGATAACCGCATCATTATTAGGCACATTCAGGGTAAAATTGCCGTTGCCGTCAGTTGCCGTTCCTGTTGCGGTTCCCTTTACCACAACAGTAACCCCCGACATGCCAAGCTCGTCTTCGGCGCTGATAACTTGCCCGTTAATAGTCCTTTGTGCAAATGCTGCCTGCGCAAGCGCTAAAAACATTGCTGTAAAAAATAGTTTGTTATTCATAATTAAAAATAGATATTACATTATTTAATATTCGTGTTACTTATTGGTTAAAAAATTTTAATCGCTTTTACTCATAACTAATTTTCCGTGCTTTATTCCTTTAATTCCTATTAACTTGTCAGACAATTCAGTAAGTCTGTTGGCTTCGCCTTTAACGGCAATTATTTCCAAACATATCTCATGGCTTAAATGGAAGTGTTGAGATGAAAGTATAACATCGTGATAATCATGCTGAATAGTATTTGATCTCAAATCTATATCTCTTTTATGATGATCATATATCATGACAATAGCGCCGGCAACAACACTATTGCATTGCCATTTTTCTTTAACAATGTTGTTTTCAATTAAGTGCCTGAGAGCTTGCGATCTGTTTGCAAAGCGATTTTTTTCTACATACTCGTCAAGTTCATCAAGCAGCTCTTTTTCAAGACTTACGCTAAAACGTGAAACCGGCATCGTAACATAATTTTTTGCAAAGGTAATACTTTTTGTTTTTATTGCAAGAAAAAATATGAAAAAATAGAAAAAAATATTGGCTGTTTTCCTAATATATTAAATCCTCAAACAAAACTCTCGTCAAGGCTTCATCTCTTGGGTCATAAATAGGCTTTCTTGACAATCTCTCTTACGCCTTTGGGTCCCCCATATAGTTTAAAAATAGCATAGAAATCGTTTTCAGCGCCTCGTTCAATAACTCTCTCAACAACAAACACCTTCATTTTTTCCCAGTCAATATTTGATTTGTTGAAGAGTTAAAAATAGAGCGACATATCTACACAATTCTACAAATTGTAGGATTCTCTCTACACGACAAAGCTCCTATAAAACAACTACTTACAAACAATGATTACAAAAATCTCAAAGAACCAAATTGTAACTTGCTGTTATTCAGTTAGATTAAGTGCGACACTACTGTTCAAGATTTGTTAATTAAAGCCTATCTTTGCATAACTAATTATAGAGCAATGAGTAATAAGTATTTTTTTCGAGCCAAGATTTCTGATGAAAAATTTCGTATTGTTTTGCGTCTTTTTTCTCTTGATAGCCAATGATTAAAAATAGAAAAACTATTACCCTCCTCCGCAAAGAATACCCAATACAGTGAAGCCGAGTAAAAAGCCTATCCATACCTGCGCCGAAGTGTGGAAGTTAAGTTTGAGCCTTGATGAAAGTATCAGTCCCGCTGCCGTTATTGTTGCCATTAAGGGAAAAAGCATAACGCGATACATTATGAACGACAGTATCAACGCCAGCGCTGTTAACGCTCCCGAAGCGGCGGCATGAATTGATATTTTCCACCAGTTGTTTATTATGGTAATTGAAGAGGCTGTAATGAAAATTCCAATAAAGTATGTTTTTATAAAAATCGGTACCGGATATTTAATTACAACGTATGATGTTATGGCATAGAGCGTTGTGGCAAAAAACAATGGAAGCATTCTTTCTCTTCTGCTTTCTGCCTCCCACGATGAAATATGATTTCTTACCTTTAAGAAAATTAATAAACTTACGGGCAATACAACATTGTTAATCGTCATTACGAGGAGCAATATTTTTTTTGCCGGTAATGAAATATAACTGTAAACAGTAGGTACTGAGAATATTAATACCAATCCGTAGAGCGGCATAAACACCGGATGAAAAATAACCGATATTACCTTTGCCGCTCTGTTCAGCGAATCTGCAGATTTTATTTCGTCCATCAAATCTCCTTTCTCAATCTCGCAACCGGAATATTAAGATTTTCCCTGTATTTTGCCACAGTACGTCTGGCAACAGGATAGCCTCTTTTATGTAATATCTCTGTCAGTTGCTCATCGTTCAAAGGATTTTTTTTGTCTTCATTATCAACACAGTCCAACAATATCCGCTTCAATTCTCTTGTCGAAACCTCTTCGCCCGTTTCGGTTTGAAATCTTTCGGAAAAGAAATGTTTCAGAGGAAAAATACCAAAATGCGTTTGAATAAATTTGCCGTTTACCACACGCGAAATGGTTGAAATATCAAGCCCTGCCATTTCTGCTACATCCCTGAGTTTCATTGGCTTCAACTGGCTTTCATCTCCATCGATAAAATAGTCTTGCTGATATTCGAGTATGGCGCTCATCGTTAAAAGGAGAGTGCTTTGACGTTGCTTTACCGCGTCAATAAACCATCTGGCAGAATCAATCTTTTGCTTCACAAACTGAACTGCCTCTTTAATCTCCTTTTTTTGCTTTTTATCTCCATTGCTATAAGTCTGAAGCATATCATTATATGTTGAATTGAGCTTCAACTCCGGCATGTTTCTCGAATTTAGAAGCAGATCGAATCCGTCTTCCGTATGTTCAAGAATATAATCCGGGATAACGGGGTGAGTCGTTTTGTTGAACGGATCGCTGTATATCCCTCCCGGCTTGGGGTTTAGTTTAAGTATCTCTTCTATAGCCATTTTTAATTCTTTTTCTGACACTTCAAGTCGCTCTATAATTTTTTCGTAACGTTTTTTACTAAATTCTCCAAAATGTGATTTAAGAATGATTTGAGCCAGTTTCGTTGACGGTTGTAATTTGTCCTTCTTTTTTATTTGAAGCAGAAGGGACTCCTGAAGCGTTCTTGCTCCAACTCCTGCCGGCTCTAAATCCTGAATTATTTTCAATGTCTCTTCAAGCTCTTTTTCAGTAGTTTCTATGTTTTGAAGAAAAGCCATATCATCGACAATGCTTGAAAGCGCCCGCCTCAAATAACCGTCTTCGTCAATGTTGCCGATTATATATTCGCCAAGTATTTTCTGTTTTTCGGTAAGATCTCTCAGCCCCAATTGAGACGAAAGATGCTCATGAAACGAATATCCTGCGGAGAAAGGTATGCTTTTTTTGTCATCGTCTTTGCCCGTATTTTTTGTGTAAAGGCGATAGTCGGGAATATCGTCATCTTCGTCAATATAATCCTCAAGCGTAAACTCTTCGCTGTCTTTTTCTTCTACTTGATCGTCATCTTCGTTGTCGGGCATAATATCTTCATCTTCCGCTCCTTCTTCAAGCGCCGGATTATCTTCCAGCTCTTTCTTTATTCTCTCTTCAATCTGAAATGTCGGCACTTCCAGCAACTTAATCATGTTAATCTGTTGCGGAGAAATTTTTTGCAGCAGCCTTTGCTGAAGTTTTTGATTTAATATATCGGACATACTTTTATTATATGTTAAAAATCTGCATTTTTAGGCGTTCTCGGAAAAGGTATCACATCGCGGATATTCGACATTCCGGTAACAAACAACATAAACCTCTCGAATCCAAGTCCGAATCCGCTGTGCGGCGCAGAGCCGAACCGCCTTGTATCGAGATACCACCAAAGATCTTTTTCGGGCAGTTTCATCTCTCTTATTCGCGCAAGCAACTTGTCAAGATTCTCTTCCCGTTGCGACCCTCCTATTATCTCTCCGATTCCGGGGAAAAGGACGTCCATCGCCTTGACCGTTTTTCCATCGTTATTCTGTTTCATATAGAACGCTTTAATATCTTTAGGATAGTCGGTAAGAATTACGGGGCGTTTAAAATGTTCCTCTACCAAATATCTCTCGTGTTCGGCTTGCAGGTCGCGTCCCCAACCGACAGGATATTCCCATTTTCTATCGGCGGCGGCAAGAATTTCAACCGCTTCGGTATATGTCATTCTGACAAAGCTGTTATTGAGAACAAAATTCAACCGCTCAATCAATCCTTTGTCAATCATCGAGTTAAGAAACTCAATATCTTCTCGGCAATTTTCAAGAGCGTATTTGATAAGGTATTTTACAAAATCTTCGGCAAGATCCATGTTGTCGGCAATTTCGTAAAACGCCATTTCGGGTTCTATCATCCAAAACTCCGATAAATGGCGTGGAGTATTCGAGTTTTCGGCTCGGAATGTTGGACCAAAAGTATAAATTTCGCCAAGCGCCAAAGCACCAAGCTCGCCTTCAAGTTGACCCGAAACGGTGAGATGAGTTTCTTTGCCGTAAAAATCGCTTTTGAAGTCTATCTTTCCGGTTTCAGAAATAATCGGAACATTTTTAAGGTCAAGGGTGGTTACACGAAACATTTCGCCGGCTCCTTCGCAATCGCTTGCCGTTATAATCGGCGTGTGAAGATAGTAAAAACCCTTGTCGTTGAAATATTTATGAATTGCGTAAGCCATCGAATGTCTTATTCTGAACACTGCGCCAAAAGTATTTGTTCTGAATCTGAGGTGGGCGTTTTCTCTTAAAAACTCCATAGAGTGTCCCTTTTTCTGCAAGGGATACGTTTCGGCATCGCACTTTCCGTAAAGTTCAATTGACGAGGCGATTATTTCCACCTTTTGTCCCTGTCCCTGCGACTCTACAAGCTTTCCCGTAACGGCAATGCAGGCTCCGGTTGTGATGTCTTTAATAAGGTTTTCGTCAAAAACCGCCGCATCTGCAACAATTTGAATGTTGTTTATGGTCGAACCGTCATTAAGGGCGATAAACGAAATATTTTTGTTTCCTCGTTTAGTTCTAACCCAGCCTTTTACCAAAACATCTACGCCAACTTCTGTCGAAACAAGCGCTTCTTTTACTTTTATTCTTTTCATTAATTTTCATATAAAAATCGTGCAAAATTAATAAATATTAGGCAATAACTTCTAAGAGGCTGTTTAAATTTTTGGAATTAGTAAGTTTATATAGATATATTAAATTACCAAATTCATAATTTGTTATTGTATAGACGTTGGGGGCAACGTTTATACTGTTTTTCCCCCTCAGACGTTGTCAGGGTCTGCGAACGCTGTCAGGTCATCTCAACGAAATACGTTATCATATTGACAAACTCGAACTTATTGTAGATAACGAAATTTGGTTCCTCCCAAAATATCGCGAATTACTTTTTACGCGTTGAGATGTTTTTACTACCTTTACCCGATTTTTTAATTTAAAAGCCATGGCAGGAAAATTTTCAAAACTGATTATTGTTGTTATCTATTCTGTATCAACGCTTATTGTAAGCGCGCAGAAAAACGGTTCAATTGAAACCATTACGGCGTCCGACCTCGAAAGTCATGTGTCGTTTCTCGCATCACCCCATTTAATGGGAAGAATGAACGGAGAACAAAGTCTGGAAATTGCGGCGCAGTATATTGCCTCGCAGGCAAAGTTTTTGGGATTAAAACCGGCAAACGGAGATAGCTACTTTCAAACGTATAATTTGAATAAAGAGATAAACGATCTCGAAAAAACCGAAGTAAAAATCATATCTGATGACGGGAAAACCACAGAGATTAATAAAGATCCGCTGTTTTGCATGGCTCCTTTTGGTCCGTCCAATGTTTCATTTGAAGGGGAAGTTGTTTTTGCAGGCTATGGAATAAAATCAGACGCAAACAGATATAACGATTTTAGCGATATTGAAACCGAAGGAAAAATATTGCTCATAATGGACAGAGCGCCAACCTCTCCGGACGGAACAACCTCTCTGTTTAACAATCCCGAGTGGATATCTGAAGAAAATATACGCATGAAAATTTCATCGCTTATGCTTACCAGGGCAAAAGCAATATTAATAGTGGCAGACCCGAAATCGGGATACGGTTCATTTATGGAAATAAATCCTCAAATGGCAGGTTACTATGGCTCGAGATTTTTTGAAGCGGGACGGGAACGAAGAAGTTATTCAGGTTCAAGCGTTAATGTGATTTATATACACAGAAATCTTGCCGACAACATTCTAAAAGGCACAGGATTTACGCTTGAAGCCTTGCAAAACGAGATAGACCAAAATTTAAAGCCCGTTTCTTTTGCCGTAAACAAAAAAGTGTCCGTAAACATTGAGCCGAAAATAGAAACGATAACTCTGAAAAATGTGGCGGGATACATTGAAGGCAGCGATCCGGCATTAAAAAGAGAGGTGGTTGTTTACTCAAGCCACTACGACCATATTGGCGGATACGGCGACAAGATTTACGTAGGAGCTGACGACAACGCCTCCGGTTGCGCCGCGCTGCTCGAGATGGCTCAGGCGTTCATGTCGTTAAAAACCAAACCGCGCAGAACGATCCTTTTCCTGTGGGTTTCAGGCGAAGAGTTAGGATTATACGGCTCGGCGGCATACACAAGAAATCCGCTTTTCCCTTTGGAAAACACGGTGGCAAACCTGAATATGGACATGATAGGCAGGGTAAAAGGAGTTGCCGACACAACCGCCCAAAACCCTATGAGCGGACAAAATACTGTATTCTTAATAACCGATAGCCAAAGCTCCGATTTGCAGGCAATTGCCGACAAGGTTGAAAAAAGAAACGGGTTGAGTTTTGATTACAGTTTGAGCGGCGTAAATCACCCGCTTCAGCTTTTTTCCCGGAGCGACCATTACAACTTTGTCAAAGAAGATATACCCATATTATTCTTTTCAACCGGATTGCATACCGATTATCACACCCCGCGAGACGTTATTGAGCTGCTCGATTTTAATAAAATGGAAGCCGTTACCCGCGCAATGTATGAAATAGGTCTTGAAATCGCCAACCGCAAAACAAGAATTGCCGTTGACAATCCGTTTAGCCGGTGGGGTAGAAGCCGATAAACTCCCATATTACTGCCACAAAAAAATTCAAAGAACTGCTGCCGATAATGTATTCCCTGTCACCAAATCACGTTTCCAACGGCAGTAACCATGGACGAAGTGGTAAATGTTGCCGCCGCTGTTCCGCCGCTGCTGACTCCGCCACTGTAAAGTCCGTGAAAATCATCTCCATCCGATACGGAACCGCCTTTATAGATGGTGTAATTTGTGTTGGCTTCCAATAGCGAGGAAGTATAAACAAGCGCCATGTTGCCTGAATATGCTCCGGGAAGTTTGAATGTCAGTATTTCGGAATCATCAGATTTGATGCTGATCAACTGTCCTGCCGTGAATTTTGAAGCGCCCCAAACTACGGAGCGTTGTCTGCTCTCGCTTACAGTTGGAATGGTTGTTGCACTACCCACGCCGATAGCCGTACCTCCGGTTATTGAAAAAAATCTATGACAGTTAAAAACATCTCTCGCCGCCGATGCAACAAGAAGTCCGCCTGTAATGGCAATCGTTCCTTCTCTTGAAACTAATCCGCCTCTGCTGCCATGGCAGAAAATTTCGCCTCCGGTAACTACAATGTTGCCTTCGGCGCGTATTCCTTCTTCAAGTGATTCTATTTCTGTTCTTCCGCCGGAAATTGTCAGATTTTCGATGGATTTTAGTCCTTTATTGCCCGAATTAATCTGTATCGCGCCGCCGTTAATCGTTATGTAGCCCCTTGTAGATTCCACTCCATCCGATTTGGCATTGATGACTACGTTTCCTCCGTTCATCTCAAAGTAATCCCGGCAGTGGATACCGTCTGAAGTTGCATTATTGACCGTTATGTTGCCGCTGTTGATTCGTATGTAATCATCGCTGCAAATGGCATGTCCATAGTTTCCATAGACCAACAAACTGCCACCCCCGTTAAATATCAACTGACCTTCGCTGAAAAACGTGGCTTTCATATCTTCACCATCGGTCATTTGGAATGTCCCGCCATCAATTAATCTATTCGCTGTATTGTCCACTAATGTAACGGAAACTCTTCTCCCCGACTGAATATTTATAGCAGCGCCTGTGGGATTTAGAATACTTACGCCATTGAGTATCAATCCAAATCTCAGGTCGCTGTATATCTTGACAAATCCATTGGACGTATTTCCCGAGAGTACATAGTTAACCTCTATATCCAATGTAGTTGATATGATTGTAACGTTTTGTTTGTCTACGTTTACCATCACTCCATTTCCTTCATAGGGATTATTTACAATGGTTTGTCCGTCTGAAAAGTTGATTCTTACGGCAAACGGGACGGAAATATCTTGAGTGTTGGTTACAAAATTTTCATCGGGGATGATGATTTTTCTTCGACTTTCTTCATCGGGAATTTTAAGGCACGAAACAAGCGAAAACATGATGAGCATGAAGATGATATATTTTGTTTTCATGCGATTTGAATTTAAAATGAATACGAGAATCCGACCTGAATAATATTGCGTTTGTTTTTTTCCGAGCCGTCAACTTCGGTTTCGAACTTGTATCCCACATCTATATTGTGGTTAGCGTTCATTCTGTAAACAGTACCGATGCTAAAGCGATTTTGGAAATGACTGTATTCCAAGTCGCTAAACAGTTGATGGAACATTTCGTAATGCGCATAGGGTCTAAACGAAGACCCCTGTATGTTGTACCTCAATCTGAAACGGTTTCGCAATACCCAATTCGTGTTTTCGCTATCAAACGTGTCTATGTTTTCGTCGCTATTTCCCAGTAGGGTCAGTTGCATCCGTATACGCCAGTCGGCAGTGAAACGCGCGTATCTATATTGACCTCTTGTCTGTAAATAATACCGATTACGATAATTATAGGCTTCTCTCCTGTATCTTGCCATTAGCAGATACCCTGCGCCCAAATTAAAATGGTCGCCAAGGCTTCGGGTAAGGCTTACGCCCCCTCTGATCTGGTCGGTTGCGCTTAATTTGTTCCTCAAACGGGTTTCGAGGTCTACGCCCAAGTCCCATTTTTCTGATAGCGATTTTTCTAATTCAAAACTTGTCCATAATCCCCAATCACTGTCTTGTGCATACAACAGCGCACCGTTTGCCAACAGTATCACGGTAAACAAATACTTCTTGACAGATAATGAACTTAGTTTCATGCAATTAATGTGATTAATATAATTCGTCAGGTATTATACCGCTTTCTTCCATGGTTTCGGCTGTGTTGATGTCTGCTTCTTCTGTCAGATATGAAATTTTCAACATTGCCGAATCTCTCAAAAAATTAACTGTCCCTATTTCAACCTTAACAATGGTAAGCCCCAGCCGTTCTTCAAGGTCGGCTTTCAATTCGCGCTCTTTTCCTGCTTTTATCAGGCACATGTTGTCGTACCTCACCTTTTTAACAGATATATGATTTTTAATCAAATTGCCCTCAAACAGCCAGCAGGCAATAATAAACAGTATGTTGACCAGCGCCAATCCGGCATATCCGATTTGTTTGTTTGCCAGCGCATTAATAACCGAAATTCCGATAATGACAAAAAGATAGGTCATTTCCTTAATCGGAATGGATATGGTACGGTAACGGATAATACCGAAAACGGCAAACAAGCCTAAGGCAAGTCCTATTTGCAGCCGGTTGCTGTCTAACAGAAAAACCAGGAAGAAAACGGTAAGGCTGATCAGGCTGAAGGCCGTCAGGTAATCCTTACGTTGCATCTTTCGGTAATAAAGTCCGTAAATAATAATGCCGGTTACTATCAGATGGATAGCAAGCGGGATAACTAAACCTGTGAAATTTTTCGGGATGAATAAGTCTAATTCAATCAATTCGTTCATGTTGGGTTTTAATAAATCGTGAAAATTGGGATTTGTATGCTTTATATGTGTTTTCGAATCCTGTCAGGAACATTCCTGTGCAGTATTTGCTTACGCCTCCGGAGCGGACACCTTTGCTGCGCAGATATTTCTTGAGAGGGGATTCGGCTGTTTTATTCTGTTTCAGTTCAACAATCGCAACACGGTCGTAAACTGGCGTTGCAGTACCTGAAGGTGTGCGAAAATTCAGGTTGAAATCAAGGGTGACTCTTTCCGTTTGTTCGTTGTTGATCAGGGTGATACGCTCAAAACTATTGATAAGAGAGGGGGTTAATTCGTCGGCACGGAAAGGTGATTGTTTGGGTATCCATTTGTTGGCTTCACAGCCATTTTCTGTAATGGGAATTCTGCGTTTGGAAGTCCGTCTCTTATTGTTTTTCTGCTTGACTTCAAGGAATTTCAGCTCGTTTTGAGAGTAAAACCGTTCACGGACTTTATACCTTGGAAAACGGCCAGTGATATGGGCGTAGAACATTTTCCGGTCGATTGTGTCGTAATAAGTGGACATATAAATGCCTGTCCGTTGTGATTCAATTTCGAGCACATGATAATCCTTCCGGATATTCTCCAACAGCCGGATGGCGTCATCAACGGGGATAATATATTTTGTATCCATACGGTTCATCAACTTCACCGCTTCTGCTTTTTCAAGTGAGAGTGAAGGGTATGATACAAGAATATTCTGAATAGTATCCGATAAACTCATCACCAATGGCTGTTATAATTCAAGCGGGCAATACTCCATATCAAAAGCTTCGGCCACTGGTGCATACGTGATTTTTCCGTCGCAAATATTTAATCCTTTGAACATAGCCGGATCATCTTTCAGCGCTTTTTGCCATCCCTTGTCGGCAAGTGTCAGGGCATAAGGCAATGTGGCATTTGTCAACGCAAAGGTAGATGTTCGGGGTACCGCTCCAGGTATGTTGCTCACACAGTAATGCGTTACTCCATCCACCACATAAACAGGATTTTGATGCGTTGTAGGATGTGACGTTTCAAAACAGCCTCCCTGGTCGATAGCCACATCTACTATTACGGCTCCTTTTTTCATGGAGGAAATCAATTTGCGGGTGACTAATTGAGGCGCTTTTCCGCCTGCAACCAATACGGCTCCAACTACCACATCTGCGGAAATAACTTCTTCACGTACATTCATTGGATTAGACATCAACAGCTTGCAGTTAGCGGGCATGATGTCGCTCAAATAGCGTAAACGTTCCAGGTTTTTGTCTAGAATGGTTACATCAGCGCCAAGACCACACGCCATTTTTGCAGCATTGGCGCCTACTGCTCCACCTCCCAGTATCACCACCCTGGCAG
>Ga0099364_10002978_pt1 | contig 26712 bp, 20 predicted proteins | sample TergutTh196P3_FD_73070 | JGI IMG/M metagenome (GOLD analysis project Ga0099364, IMG submission 73070) | Microcerotermes parvus P3 segment gut microbial communities from Pointe-Noire, Republic of the Congo - Th196 P3 | ecosystem: Host-associated > Arthropoda: Insects > Digestive system > Gut ...
GCCTCTGCCAAATGTGGCACCAGCATCGTTAGCCATCGTAATGCTCCCCACATTATATACGCGATTGATTAAACCGTGTTCGTTGTTATATCCAACAATTCCTCCAACATGCTTAATTGAAGCGTTTATTGTCCCCTTGTTATAGCTATCTTCGATTTTGCCGAGAGGTCCGTTTTCCCCGCATATTCCTCCTGCGCCGCTAGTTGCAATGCCCAGAGAACCATACACTGCCACTTCATTATAGGACTCTCGAATTGTCCCATTGTTATAACCGCAGATTCCTCCGGAACCACGACCTCGTAGAGCAGAGACTATTGCTGTAACCGGTTCCGCTAGCGGCGTGGCGCTAATCACGGCACTATTGAGGATGGCTCCCCCATCATTAAAACCGACAATCCCTCCAACTGAGTATGGATAATTGTTGGTAGCTGAAACGGTGTAATTAACGTTAATGAACACATCAACCATTCTGACGTTTTTTACTATCGCATGTCTATCTATATATCCAAACAATCCGATGTGATGAGTCACGTTGCCGGTAATTGTGAGGTCATATATTACTTTTCCATTTCCGTCAAAAGTACCGGAGAATCGCCGTTGAGCCGCTCCTGTTAATAATCCTGTACCGATTGAAATCCATTGCGGCATTTCGTATAAATATATATTCGATTCAAGTTTAATCGTTCTGTTAAAAAAAGTTGTTCCGCTATTGACAAGCTGCGCCAGTCCCGCCAATTGCTCTGCTGTTCTGATTTCATATACAAGCGCTTCGGTGTCGAAGTAGTACCAGCTCGTGTCCGCGATACTTCCCCAGCCTGGAGCCGCTGCCGATGCCGTCTCCGGCACAATCGCGGGGATTATGGCGAGGAGCATCGCAAGCGTCAACAGCATTGCCGCCGCCCGTTTTGTCTTGCGCGGGATGTTTAGTTTTTTCATTTTCATATGGTATCCTCCTGACGGGCGTGAGCGCCCTAATTCCCCTCTGGGGAGGGGTGGCCGCGAAGCGGACGGGGTGGTTCCCCCGCAGGGCAATTATTGAAGCTCTGTATGATTCCTCAGATATTCAACGACACTGTCCAATTGGTTCAAAACATCTTTTGCCAAAATATGTATAACTGACAATCCTAAGCTTATTAGATATCGGTCACGCTCTTTGTCATATTCTTCCTTGCTATCATGTGTGATGCCATCGATTTCTATAACTACCCGATGGCTGGCACAATAGAAGTCTACAATGTAGTTTCCTATTATTTTTTGCCTGTCAAAGTCTAATCCGTTAAGTTTTCGATGCTTTATCTGTTGCCAAACCAGCACTTCACTTAGATTCCCTGCTTTTCTTAGTTCTTTTGCTCTTTCGAGTAGGTTGCTGTTATATGGAAGTGATAAGTATTTTTTGTAATCGCGTTTTTCCGGCATTTATTCTCCTGCGGGGGAACCACCCCGCCGCTGACGCGGCACCCCTCCCTAGAGGGGAATGGACGAGGGTACCGAACCACCCCGGCCCTGCGGGGCACCCCTCCCTAGAGGGGAATTTTTCAATTCATCGCGTTTGTGAAGCGGGTTAGGATTGCGGCTAGTTCGGCGCGGGTCACGTTGCCTTGGGGGACGAACGTGGTTGCCGTCCGGCCGTCTATGATGCCTGCCCTGTATAAGCTGGTCACGGCGCCGCGCAGCGAGGCGGCGATCGACCATTCATCGGTGAAACTCGGCGCGCCCCTCACGACGGGGTATGTCATTTGATTCGCGCTGACCAGGCGGGAAATTATCTGCACGAGGTCCTGCCTGGTGATGGGGCTGTCGACGCTGTAGCTGCCCCCGACCGGCGTAATGCTGTTCTGCAGTGCCCATTCAAGCGCCGCTTCCCTGCCATAGAGCGTCCTCCCCTGCGAGGAACGCACGCTTGGGCTTCCCGACATGCGGTAGATCGCATCGGCGACCTCTCCCTGCGTCGCGGACGCATTGGGCCTGAAAAGCCTGGGGTCTGAGGGGCTGGACGTCATCCATCCGCGTTCGCTCACGAAAGCGACCTCGGAAAAGAACCAGTCGACCGTGCGTACGTCGTCATATATTTGAGCGGTGTAGGTCGGCATATTTGCCCCTGTGCCGCCCGTCCTGACGACCGTGAACGATGCCGTAACCGTCACCTTGTCATTGAAGTATACCATCAAAGTGTGCGAACCTTGGCTCAACGTGTCCAGATAACCGTTTACCAGCGTGACCTTCGTATGGGCGCCCGTGCGCTCGGCATCGTAGTGCCCGCCCCTCGTGAGCGTGCTGCCATTGAGTGTCACATGGCTGAAAAGCTGAAAATCCCGCTGCGTGACGTGGGCAAACTCTATCTGGGAGCCCTCGACGTATCTGTTCCCGTTTGTGAAATAATGCCCCGGCGTCGGCACTATGACTATTCCTCCGGTCCAGCCGTCCGTGACGCCGACATATGAGAAGAATGCCGTCACCGTTACCTCATTGTCCGGCATGGTAAATTCCGTCGTTGCGCTGTTCGCGTCGGCGAATGTGCCGCCGTTCGAGGTGTGCCAGCCTGCGAAAATATATCCCGTGTTCGGATAGGCCGCGATTTCGAATACTTCGCTGACGGCCTTGCTTCTTTCTATTTCACCGGATATTGCCTGGCTGCCCTCGACGCTCACCCTGCCTCCCGGGTCTGACCTAAGCGTGAACGGTTTCGGATTGTATGGTATGACCTGGATGGTGAAGGTTTCTTCATAGTCGGCAAGAAGCCCGCCTTCCTGACTTTCAAAGGGAACCCAGACGCCGTTCTTTACGATTGCGGTAACTTCCACCTTGCCCACGCGTTGGGCGACAAACATTCCGCTCACGGGGTCTATGTACGCGCCGGTATCCCCGGCTTCTTTAATTCTCCATTCAATGGGCCTGTCGATTGGCAAAACCGTGCCCTTCAATTGCAACGGGATGCCTGTGTGGGCTATCGCAGGCACGTCTTTTATGCTCGTCACCGGCTCGAATGGCACGACATTGATAACGAACATTTTTGTATAGTCGAAGTCTTCCTCATACCCCCATGTAATGTCGGATCTGCCTTTTGACACCACGGCCTCGACCACCACCGTCCCGGTCTGCCCCCAGGGGACGGTCAGAACTCCATTGTCCAGTATGACATTGATATTGGCTTCCACCCCGTCGAGAGTTGACAATTCTTCAATATAGCGCCATGAGGTCACCTTGTCTTTTGTCGCGTTCTCCGGCCATACGGCGCTTATTTCATTGAGATCAATCTTCCCGCCCATCGGCAGCGACGGCACGGTCGGGGTGAGCGTGATATTAGTCACGGGCACGAACACGGACGGGTCAGTTGGTTCCGGTATCACGGTCACCGTGGTGGGCACGCTCGTGATGTCGCCGTTGGCCGTCCTGGCCGTGACCGTGATGGTCGCGGTTCCGGGCGATACGGCGATTATCCGCGCTATGTGCGGCTCGTCACGCGGGTTCGGAATATCCACGTACGCGACGTTTGTGTTGCTGCTCCTCCATATTAAATCCGGAGCGGGCGCGGCATTGCTCGGGTGGACTATGGCGGTCAGGATTTCAATCGACGTTTCCGGGGGGACGGGCGGTTCGTCCGGGTACGCGATCAGCGTCATTTGGGTTTTGTCCAAAGAGACTGCGGTCACGGGGATGACGCGATCCACGACCTGCACAAGGCGATGGGCTGAGCTGACGACGCCGCCGGCAACTATGACGGACGCGGTTATTACCGCTTCGCCAGGGGATATCCCGTGCACGACTCCGTTGTTCGAGACCGTCGCCACCGTGGGGTCGCTGCTTTCCCACGTCACGTCCTGAGCGGCGTTGAGCGGATACACGGTAGCCCGAAGCTGCACCGTCTTGCCTTGCTCGACTATTGTGACAACCGGCGAGTGCGGAATGCTCGGGGTTGACGGCTCTATGAGCACGAAGGAATTGTTGGCAAGCGCCGTGTAGCCCCGCCAGATTGAAGCAGGGGGAATAGGCCAACCCGTTGAGGTGGTGGTTGGATAGTAGTCATAATAAATCACGAACCCGTCCGCGACATTTTCAAAGATCCGCGCGTTTTGCGCCGCGTTAGGAATCTGCGGGATGCTCGGGGCGTGGCCGGTGAAACGCGCTTCCTTCAAATTACTGCTCCAGGAAAAAGCGTTGAGCCCTATTTTGCTGACGGCCGGCGGTATCGTGATTTGAGTCAGATTGTTCTGGTAGGCGAATGCTTCGACGTCAATGCTCGTCACAGTGAATGACGAGGTGGTGCCGTCGGGGTATGCGACGGTGAGATATGGGATGATGCCGTAGCCTTCGGGAAGACCGGCTTTGGCTTTTAATATCCTTGCTCCGAACGTTCCCGAATTAGCGTCGTATTCCGTGCAGAGCAGCACATCGTTCACGAAGGCAATATCCATGTGGCCGATGCCGGAACCTTGCAATATAATGATGGAGGCCAGGCTTCTGCACCCTGCGAACAAGCCTACCCCGACATGCTGCATTCTTTCCGGAAGCACGATGCTTTCCAGATTCACGCACCCGTTAAAGGCATAATCCCCGATTTGGGTGACATTGCCTAGCGTCAAGTCCAAAAGCGAGACGCACCCGTTGAACGCATATCTCCCTATTTCCGCGGCTTTTGCAGTGTCGATGCCTCTCAGGTTGACGCAGCCGTTAAACGCATATTCCCCTATATGGACGATATCTGAAATTCCCCTGATTTCCAATAAGTTGCCGCATCCGTTGAAAGCGAAATCTCCGATGCGCGTGATGCCGGGGTCGGTCGGGTTTGTCCTGATTTGGGCTACGTTGGTCAGGCTAGAGGCCCCGTTGAAGGCGTAATTTCCAATTTCAGTGACGCCAACTCCAAGCTCTATGATTTTAATCCCGTCGCGCAGATGATACCACGGGGCGCTGTTAGGCCCCCAGTTGGCGGGCCATTCTGAGGATTCGTTCGCGTCTTTGAGTATGATTTCAAGCTGGCCGTCCGTCGTCATCTTCCAAAGTATATTATCATTTCCGCTCAATTCCCTGAAAACGCCGTCAGCAGCGGGCGCCGCCGCAGCGGGGAAGAGCGTCGTTGACAGCGATATCAAGAGCGCTATGGACAAAATTTGACTTATTATCCTTTTTTTCATCGGATTCCCTCCAAGATTCGTCGCCTGCGGGCGGGTAACCACCCCGTCGCTTCGCGCCACCCCTCCCCAGAGGGGAATTTTAAGGCTTTAGTTTTTTATCGCTTATTTGACACCACGAAGCATAATATCAAAATACCTTCTCCACGTCAATAATTTGCTAAAGTCAGGGCGCAATAATTGCGATACAAGTTATGTACATTATATTATTATTATCGGCGATAAGCCTGTGCATATTAGCGTGTTTTGGAGGTTTTGAATGAAGATTTTGAAAAAGGCGGCTGCAATACTGCTCATCCTGACCTTTATTTTAGGCGTGTTCCCCTCGGGCCTTGTTCCAGCCGCGCAAGCCGTTACCGCGTATTCTGACATAGGCGGGCATTGGGCTGCGGGTACGATCAACCAGTGGAACAACCTCGGATTTATTGACTCAGAAATATTTAGGGGAAACAGTTTCTGGCCGAACAGGGACATTACCAGGGCTGAATTCTTCTCCCTGATCGTCTATTCAATGGGGGCTTTCGCAAAGGATAACGCCTCAACCTTCAGCGACGTCGATCCGGATTCCTGGCAGCATGACATAGTCGCCATCGCCAACCAAATGGGCATCGCGGCGGGTTATCCGGACGGAACGATGCGCCCCGACGACACTTTGCTGCGGCAGGACGCGGCCACCCTCGTGGCCCGCGCTTTGGGCATGAGTTCGGTTTCCGACTGGACACTCTCGCGCTTTCATGACGCGGGTTTCATTTCCGCATACGCCAGGCCGTACGTGTCCGCCCTCGTTGAGAATGACATAATGATGGGTTATCCCAACGGCACTTTCGGGCCACGGGCATTTCTGACCCGCGCCGAAGCGGTCAGGCTCCTCGACAACGTATTTCCCAATATTTATATGCCCGAAATAGGCTTCCGAGGCGTTTACCTGCAGGGCGGCGTCCTCATTCAATCGCCAGGCGGGGAGCTTCGCGACGTGATTATCGACGGCGACGTAATCATCGGCGACGGTGTCGGCGACGGCAACGTCGTCATCGCCAATTCCACCATTAACGGACGCCTGATCGTGCGGGGCGGCGGGCCAAACAGCGTAACCGTGTCCAATACGACCGTGACAAAAGGCATATACGTCGCCAGTTTCGGCGCCAACACCCGCGTTGCGGTCACCGATAATTCGACTGTTCCAATACTTGAATCCATTTCCAGCTTCAATTTGTCCGGCAGCGGCGTTACCGCGCTCACGATTCTTGAAAACGCGGCCAGAAACGCCATCGTCAATCTGGACGGGGTCAGCCTGGACGAGCTGAACATCAACGGTCCCGGCGCACAAGTGACCCTGAATTCCGGCCATGCGATGTACGCCAAGTTCGATGACGCCGGCCAGGGCGCGAAGCTCGATTTGGCCGCGAACACTTCCGTCGGGCATCTGACGATTTCCGCCCCGGGGGCCGTCGTCAGCGGCACGGGCAACATAAGGAACGCGATAATCAACAACTCTGGCGCCATTGTCGCCCAAACACCCGAATTTTTGACGCTTGGCCTCAATATCCTCGCGACGGTCGGAGGCGCTGCCGTTTCCGGGACCGAGTCCCAATGGCTGAACAACAACATCGACCGGGTGAGCGCGAACAGCAGCCTCAGAGTCCAACTTCTGACAAACACGAGCGCCAGGGCGCCTTTTGACCAGTCTTCGCTGTATTTGAATATGGTCGCGGGAAGCACCTCCTCGGAAGCCCACGTCACTCAAGCCGCGGCAAACCGCGTGCCGTTGACTCAGCGCGACGATCGTTGGGCTTATTGGGTCGGTTTCTTTGTGCCGGCCCCGCCGGAGACCGCAAACATGGCTTCCGTGACATACACGCATGTCGACGGCGAACCTATCGCTTTGCCCCCGAGGCCGCTTGACACGCATGACGGGAAGCAGGGCCTGCTCATTTATCTGCCCGTCTTCCGCGAACCCGGCAGGGAGGCCGGCGTGCTCAAAGAGGTCCTCTATATAAACTGGGGCGGCCATTTGACGGAGAACATTAATTTCCTTAGTTCGACCATGCATCTGGCGGCGCTGAACAACACGCAAAAAACTACTCTGCAAAATGATTTTGACAATATGATAATGCACAGCATCCACGGCGGCGCTCTGCATTATTCAGGCGCGGAGGCGGCGAGGCGCATTTTGGCCTCAGACAATCCTCTGGGCCTTTCCAGCAACATCAACAGGGGCCTTGACGCGATAAACCGCGCGGTATCATCCTCGGAGGCGAGGGGGATACTCGAGGATTCGCAGTTCGCGCTTGATTTGACGGTCGCTTCCGGAGGCAACACGCAGTATTCCGCGCTGTCCGACGCGGGCAAGCAATATGTCGCGGAGCAAGTCCTGGCGGCAAGAAGGACGATTTTCGCGAACCCCGCCGCCGTCAAGACCGCTTTTGACAGGGCCGTGCAGTCGCGCCTCGCCGCCGAGACGACGCTTCTGGGCCAAATCAACAGCTCCGCCGATGCCGCAGCTTTGCGAAGGCTCATCGAGGCAACCGCAAACGCAGCCATTTTGCAATTCCAAACCGGAGCAAACCCGTACGTGAGCTACCCGGATGCACAAAAAACCGCTATGGCGCAACACCTATGGGGCCTGCGTCAGTACCGCTCAATCCAGGACGTGATCGACGAAATTAGAAAATACCTTGGCGATCCGTTGAACGAGCCTGAGCTGCCGGATTTGGGAACCATACCGCAGGCCAGTTTCTCGCACAATCCGCCGGGCCCCGTTTCGATACGGGTCAACAGCTCATCGGTTCCGATTCAAATCAATATTACCGGGAGGACCAACGCCGAGGTTGGGACAATAATAAACAGGCTAGGCGCGGTGACCTATACGGGCACGGTCTCCGGTGTTACCATCAACCCGGCAAACGGGCAGATAATTATCCATGCCGGCGCGTCCGCAGGGGCCGGCACGGTCAGAATCGGCGCGTACACCATCACCGTGACCGTCACCCCCGCCGCCACCACGAGCAACCTCAGGCTCAAGGACGGCGATGTCGTCATGATAAGGGTCGGGCAGACGGTTTCGCTCATGGATTATTTGCTAGTCAACCCGGCAAACGCGACCGAGACGGACTTGACATGGACCGGCCAAAGCCATCCCAGCATCCTGCGCAACATCGGCCGCGTCACGGGCGTGAGCCGCACTGCGGATAACGCCCCCGCTTTTATCACGGCAACGGCAAGCGACGGGAGTTCCGAAACGTTGCGCGTCTTCGTATATCAGGACGACAATGATATTTTCGTCATACCCCCGGCTTTACCGTTAATCGTTAACCAGATAGGAGGCATTGAGGTCATATTGCCGCCGATTGGTCTCACCGGCGGTCGAAGCTTGGATATCCGGGAAGAATTCACAGGCATCGCGCGCGTCGAATCCGGCGACAGCAATCCTTTGACACGAAACATCAGAGGCTTGGCGGCAGGCACGGTCAATATTCTCGTAGAGCTGCTCGGTCCGGGAGGCGGAAGGCTTAACCTTGTCAGGGTGCCGGTCGCCGTGATAGGGGACGGGCGCGACGCATTCGCGATAAATCTTAACTATGCAGTAATGATGCAAGGCGATTCTCAGCGGCCTCTCATAGAAGAAAAGCGCAACGACGATGAAGACCGCACTCTGGTCTTGCCGGAAATGCCCGGGCAGACTTTCTACTTCGTCAGCGACAACGGCGGTGCCGTGCAGTTGAAAGCATCTGACGGCACACAGGCGGCGGCGGTCACGACGGCGCGGCGCGCATGGCCCGAGATCGTCGCGGTGGACATGGGCACGGCAAAAGTAACTATGCATTTGGGCACTGACCACAACGGCCCCGTGCTCGGCGAGGTTTGGGTCATTTCCGCGCCTCGGGGCGTGGACAGCATGCGCTTCTTTGAAAACGCAGGTCAGGGACACAATCAAAAGCCTCCCATATCCGGCCTCGGCCCGCGCGCTTCCGGCTATCTGACGACCATGCAAAACGCGGAAAGACGGTTTATTTACGCCACGGAACCCGGATGGGAAGAGCGCGACATGACTTGGAACATGTTTCACGCGAATCAAGACGGGGTGACTGACTACGCTTCCGCAAGGAACGATCTGGAATACCATGATAACGCCAATCAGCTTCAAAGGCAGTTGGAAGCGAAAAGCATGGGCCTGTACCAAATAGTGGTGAACCCCCGCCCGGGCTACATAGCCGATGGTTGGGACGAAGACGACCGCGGCAGATGGTACGGCTTCAGCGGCGAGAATCTGCCCTGGTTCGTGGAAGAAACGAGTGGACAATTCGTTTTTAACGAAGAAATCGACGCCGGCCTTTCGATGCTCAGGCTTACAAACAGCGACGGCACCGTTACGCTCAACTGGGACGACAACCTCACCCGGGGAAGGCTAATAGCCGAGAATCTTGTCATATGCGACGCCAACTGGAATCCGCTTGTCACAGCAAATAATACAAATCCCGCGAACATCCCTCTGGTCATTAAAACCGCCTCAACAGACGGCAGCAACACGCTGTTCGTATGGGTGCAGCCCAGGCCGCCGGTGATAACCCTTGTCCCAATGGTTCCTTTGACCGGGAATAGAATATCCGAAATGTACTATTCGGATTATATCCGCATGAAGGAAGAAGCAGCCGATACCCTGGCAGTGGCATATACATGGACCGACGACTTCACTTTCATTGAACTGGATGATGACGCGACCGGCCCCCCGTGGCTGCTGAACTTGGACACGGCGCTGCCGCCTCCGGGCAGGGATAATAACGACCTTTTGCTGACCGCATGGACGACTGTCAACCTCGATGATCCGATAAAAGCCGGAGTCAGCGGGCTTGTCACGGGGTACTTCGGCAGACGTTGGGCGAATATGCCTTCCACAAGCGCGCCTAACCCAAATCAGTACATTGACCTCATAATAAGGGCTGATTTGAGATATACGACAAACAGCGGGTTTCATATAGGAAATGTTGACGGAGCACCGATTGAAGTGCCAATGGGCTTGACCCACCAGAACAATCCGGGCGAATTCACCATAAGAATCCGGCCCGACCCACCTCCGCAGCCTACGGTAACGGTCAACATCGGTGTGATGAACGGTTGGGTAAACCTCGCCACTGTGCCTGAAGTAATGAACAACCGTGGCAATATCAATCTGGCGACGGCTATATATTCGGTCGTTGGAACAAACGTTTCATTGCACCCGCCTTCGGCGACGGCCGGGCTTGTCTCGCCAGCTCCGCTGCCTTCCACCCCTGCTACAAGCGGCGCCGGGCTGAGCGTGGTCAGGCTTGACAGCGCCGGAGCATCTCAAATCATAATCACGGATTTGGTAGAGGGTACCATGACCGTCTTTATTACGATGTTTGGCGCGACCTCCGCTACGATTCCGTCGCCCGAACCTGCCCCCGCGCCGGGGCCAGGCTCCGCTCCTGTCAATCCCAATCCGGGGCTTGGGATAACACCTATCGGCGGCCTGCTTTCGGAGGATGAGTCATTGTCTTCCTCGGCCGAATCGGAAGCGCAGCCATCGCGTTCATCCGCCTTCTCTGAACCGCTGCCCCCCATCACCGAGCTCAGGCTTCGTTCGACAGCCGCCGTGGCGATTGGTAGGACCACAAGTCTTGAGCCGTACGTCACGCCTTTCGACACAAACAGGGCGCGCTTGACCTGGACTTCCTCGAACACGGATGTCGCAACCGTTGCCGCAGGCATCGTGACCGGGGTCAAGGCGGGCACGGCAAAAATAACCGTAACCGACGACACCGGCGCGATCAAGGCAGAATGCACCCTTACCGTCAGGACGAATCCCGCGCCGGCGACCTCAATAACCATAAACAGAAAGACTCTTACGCTCAATGTCGGCGCCGCAAGCAATCTCTCCGTCACTTTCCGGCCGACCAACGCATCGATGAAGGGTGTAACGTGGGTCTCCGACAACTCAGCCGTCGCCCGCGTGGAGCCTAACGGCAGGGTCGTCGCAGTTTCGCCCGGCTCCGCGACCATAACGGCCATAAGCGACAGCGGCGCAAGGACCGCGACTTGCGTGGTGACGGTCAAGATTCCGGTTGATTCCGTGACTCTGCCTGAAAGGAACGTGTCGCTCCGAGTAGGCGAGACATATCAGATTACGCCTATCATCGAACCTTCCGAGGCCACCGTCACGAACGCGACGTATTCCTCAAGCTCCGCGACCGTCGCGGCGGTGTCTTCCGCAGGCGTGGTAACGGCGCGCAGGGTCGGTTCCGCAACGATCACCGTCAGGGCAGACGGAAAATCCGTAACCCTGAGGGTCACGGTAGTAAGGTAAGTCAGACCCTATCTTATCTCCCTATTCTTCTAAAACGTTCATATCTTTTCTCGACCAGTTCCTCCGGGGGCATGGTCGAGACTTTTTCGTACCATATGGCTATCTCGGTTGACAAGCTTTTCAGCATTTTTTCAGGCTCTTCGCTGTTCTCCTTGATGATTTTTTCAATTACCCCCTGTTTGATGACTTCCTTTGCCGTCAGTTTCAAATGCTTCGCCGCTTCGGCAGCTTTTTCGGGGTCGCGCCATAGGATGTTGGCGCATCCTTCGGGCGAAATGACCGAGTAGACGGCGTTTTCCAGCATCCACACTTCGTCGGCGACCGCAAGCGCAAGCGCCCCGCCGCTTCCTCCCTCGCCGATAAGTATTGACAGCACCGGCGTTTTGAGCGCCATCATTTCCGCCAAGTTTTCAGAGATGGCGTGGCCCTGGCCCCGTTCCTCCGCGCCTATGCCGCAAAATGCGCCCGCCGTGTCAACGAGGCATATTACCGGCCTGCGGAATTTCTCGGCTTGTTTCATTAGCCGCAGGGCTTTCCTGTAACCTTCGGGGTTTGGAGTGCCGAAGTTACGCTTTATCCTGTTTTTTGTGTCGCGCCCTTTTTCCGTCGCCAATACAGTCACCGGGTATTTGCCAAGATACGCCAGCCCGCCCACTATGGCGGGGTCGTCTGCGAAGCGGCGGTCGCCGTGAAGCTCGATAAAACCGGTGAATATCCCGCCTATAAAGTCCAGCCCGGTCAGCCGGTCCTTAGACCGCGCCGCCACGACGTTTTCGTACGCTGTTTTCATAGCGTTGTTCTCCTTTTGTGCATTGCCAGCAGGGTCGATATGATTCTTCTTTGTTCTTTGCGCGGCACGATCATATCCAAAAATCCATGTCCCATCATCGCTTCCGCCTTTTGGAAACCGGGCGGAAGTTTTTTGCGGACTGTCTGCTCTATTACCCGTGCTCCTGCAAATCCGATCACAGCTCCCGGCTCAGCTATGAGTATGTCCCCCTGCATGGCAAAGCTGGCGGTAACGCCCCCGGTCGTGGGGTCTGTCAGCAGGGCGATGTATAGGAGCCCTGCTTCGCTGTGGCGTTTTACCGCTCCGCTCGTTTTCGCCATTTGCATGAGCGAGACTATCCCTTCCTGCATCCTTGCGCCTCCGGACACGGTGCATCCGACGACATGTTGTTTGTTTTCTGTCGCATGCTCAAAGAGTCTCGTTATTTTTTCCCCCACCGCAAAGCCCATGCTGCCCATCATGAAATACGGTTCCATGACAAACATCGCGCAGCTTTCGTTGTTTATCGACGCTGTGCCGCATATGACCGCCTCCGTTTCGCGCGCATTTTTCTTCATTTCTTCAAGTTTCTCCGCATAGCCGGGGAACTCGATTGGGTTCTTGCTTTCAATGTCCGCGAAAAGTTCCGTAAAGCTGTCCTTGTCGGTCAGGTATTCGATGCGCTGCCTCGCAGTCAACCGGAAACAGTGCCCGCATGCGCAAACGTACAGGGTTTCCCAAAGCCCGCTGATTGGGTTGGGTTTCCCGCATGCAGGGCAGCTTTGGGCCATCTCCACGTCGCTTTCGATGCGTTTTTCGGGCGGGCGGCCGCCTGTTTCAAGTTCGTTTTGCGGTTTTCTGAAGATTGCGTTAAAGGCCATTTTTGTTTCACCTCACAAAATCGGTGTAGTATTCGCCTCGGCGGAATCTTTCGTCGGAGACGAATTCTATTTGTTCGTCAATGTTGTTGGGTATGCCGTCGATGACCAATTCGCATAGGGCCGCATGCATTTTTCGGATCGCTTCCTCGCGGGTCGCGGCGTGTACTATCAGCTTTCCCAGCAGGGAGTCATAGTATGGCGGCACGGTGTAGCCCATCCAAAGGGCGCTGTCGAACCGGACGCGCGGGCCACCCGGCATGTGCAGAAATTCCACCGTGCCGACGGTCGCCGCGTTGATCCTGCATTCGATGGAGTTCCCCATGATAACAACGTCTTCCTGCCCGAAATCGAGCGGCACTCCGGAGGCGACGCGTATTTGCCATTTCACAAGATCGATGCCTGTCACTTGTTCGGTTACGGCGTGTTCGACCTGAAGCCTGACGTTCATCTCCATAAAATAGAAGTTTCCATCGGTGTCGAGCAGGAATTCAACGGTGCCGGCGTTGACATACCCGACTGCCTGCGCGGCTTTTATCGCCGTTTGCGTCAGATTTGAGCGCAGGGTCTCGTCGACGGCGGGTGAGGGGGATTCTTCTATCAGTTTTTGATTGTTCCTTTGTATTGAGCATTCCCGCTCCGCAAGGCACACCATCTTGCCGTATTCGTCCGCAAGCAGCTGGACTTCTATGTGTTTGGCGGGGGAAATCTGTTTTTCGATGTAAAGCGCCCCGTCCCCGAAGGCTTCCTCCGCTTCGCGCGCGGCGGTCATGAACGCGTTTTCAAATTCGCCCGGCGCGCTGACCCGCCTTATTCCGCGTCCTCCTCCGCCCGCCCTTGCTTTTATCATCAGCGGATAGCCTATTTCTTCCGCTGTTTTCGCGGCGGATTCGAAGTCCTCCAGTATGCCGCTGCCCGGGATCACTGGCACGCCCGCCTCGGCCATGATTCTCTTGGCGGCGTCTTTATCCCCCATTTTTGCTATTATGCCTGACGGCGGCCCTATAAAAGCGACGCCGTGCTTTTCGCAAAGATTTGCAAGCTGCACGCTTTCTGACAAAAAGCCGTACCCGGGGTGAATGGCCTCCGCCCCAGTCGCAAGCGCCGCGCTGACTATCCTTTCGGCGTTGAGGTAGCTGTCGGACGGCGATGCGCTGCCAATGCAAATGCTTTGGTCCGCCAAAGCGACGTGCAGCGAGTCCTTATCGGCTTGCGAATACACGGAAATCGTCGATATCCCCATTTCTTTGCATGAGCGGATGATCCTGATCGCTATTTCGCCCCTGTTGGCTACGAGAATTTTTGAAAACATGTTTCCTCCTTCGGAGTAGGGGTTAGGGGTTAGGGGTTAGGGGTTAGTTTCTGGATAATGCTGTTTAGCATTTTTCCGATTTCTGAAGAAAGTTCAAATGCGTATTTAGTTTGTTCATTCGATAGATATCCCAAACGAGTACAGATTTCAAGCTGTGTATCAACTTCCGACTTTGAACCTTTAGCAATAGCTAAGAATCGAATGTAGTCTTGAGACGTGTGCCTTGAATTTCCTTCTGCAATATTTGAAGGAATAGAAACAGATGCCCGTCTGAGTTGATTTGTCAATCCATAAAGCTCATCCTTTGGCAAAGCTTTTGATAGTTTGTATATTTCTTCGACAAAATCCATAGATTTCTGCCAAACAACAAGTTCCCTAAAGCTTTTTACTGCCATATCTCCTCCTACTAATCCCTAGCCCCTAGAATGGCGAATGAGAATTCGGCTTTTACGGACAGTTTGCCGTTTACCGTGGCTTGGCCTGATGCGAAATAGAACGGGGGTTTTGATTTTACTATTACGCACTGTGTCTCAATCACGTCTCCGGGTTTGGCCGGCGTTTTGAAGCGCGCGGAGGTTATCCCTGTGAAATATGGCGTTGAGCCGGGTGTTATTTCGCCATCAAGCAATACGCATGCAGACTGGGCAAGTATTTCGCACAGTATCACGCCCGGCACTACAGGGTTCCCCGGGAAATGGCCGTCGAGGAACCATTCGTCTCCCCGGACGGTATATTTCCCGAGGGCTTTGCCGTCCGAGCGGACGGCTTCGTCGATGAGCAGCATGGCGCCCCTGTGCGGCAGGATGTTCATTATTCCTTCTTTGTTCATGATGCCTCCGTTTCTAGCGGGAAAACCACCCCGTCGCTACGCGCCACCCCTCCCCAGAGGGGAATTAGAAGTGCCCTACGGGGTGTTTATCCGGAAAAGGGGTTGGCCGAACTCCACGACATCCTTATTTTCCACGCAGATTTCCGTGATTGTCCCGTCGCGTTCAGCCGTTAGCTCGTTCATTGTTTTCATTGCTTCGATAATGCACAGCACGTCGCCAGCATGTACCGTGCTGCCTACCGCCACGTATGGCTCTTCGTTCGCGCCGGGAGCTGAGTAAAACACGCCCACCATCGGCGATTTGACCGTGAATGTCCCTGCGGGCGGCTCTTCCGCGCTCCGTTGTTCCACAGGGGGGGCTTTCATTGGAATGTCGGCAGAGGGCTTGGCTTCCAATGGGCGCGTCAGTTTCACCGTCTCGTCGCCGTTTCCATACATAAGCGATGTCAGGCCGGTTTCTTTCATGAGCACGGCAAGTTTTCTGATTTCCTTATAGTCCATAATTATGATACCTCCTTTGCAATTCGTCGCCTGCGGGCGGGTAACCACCCCGTCGCTTCGCGCCACCCCTCCCCAGAGGGGAATTTTTTCATTGCTTATTTGACACTACACCCTTGCAAATGCGAGGCAGGCGTTGTGGCCGCCGAAGCCCAGCGAAGTAGACATTGCCAACTGAGGCGATGCTTTTCTCGCGGTCAGCGGGATATAGTCAAGATCGCATTCGGGGTCGGGTTCCAGAAGGCCGGCCGTCGGAGGCAATATGCCTTCCGTCAGCGTCAGTATCGATACGATCGCCTCGGCCGCGCCGGCCGCGCCGAGCATATGCCCGGTCATGGATTTTGTCGAGCTTACGAGTATGTTGCCCGTTTCTCCTTGGAACGCAGTTTTTATCGCCTTTGTTTCCGCGATATCGTTGAGCGGAGTGCCTGTGCCGTGCGCATTGATATAGATCGTCCCGGCGGGGCTGCCCGCTTCACGGTAGGCTTGGGTTATCGCCCGGGCCGATGATTCGCCGTCCGGCGACGGGGCCGTTATGTGGTGGGCATCGCATGTCGAGCCGTAGCCTGCAATTTCCGCATGTATCTTCGCGCCCCGGCGCACGGCATGCCCGTATTCCTCCAGTATGAGCGCGCCCGCCCCCTCCCCTATTACGAATCCGTTCCTGCGTTTGTCAAACGGCAAGCTCGCCGCGTCCTTGTCGGCTGACAATGTCAGCGCCGTCATGTTCGTAAAGCCTGAGACTCCCATCGGAGTGATCGTCGCTTCGCTGCCTCCTGCAATGGCGACATCGGCATATCCGTGCTTTATCGCCCTGTATGCTTGCCCTATTGCGTCGGCGCCCGTCGCGCAGGCCGTGACGACCGATATGCATGAGCCTTTGGCCCCAAATCGTATCGCGATGTTCCCAGCCGCAAGGTTTCCGATCATCATCGGGATGAAGAGCGGCGATACTTTTCTCGATCCCCCGCCGATAAGTTTTCCATGTTCGTTTTCAAATGTGGTCATCCCCCCGATGCCGGAGCCAAAGCAGACCATGAACCGCTCCGGGTCCGCGGCGTCGCCGATTCCGCTGTCGCGAACGGCTTGATTCGCCGCCGCGATCGCGTACTGTGAATAGAGGTCAAGCCTGCGCGCTTCCGCCCGTTCAATGTAATCGAGGGGGTCGAATCCGTCCACCTCGGCGGCAAGCGACGCTTTATATTGCGTGCAGTCGAATCTTGTGATCGGCCCTATCCCATGCCGCCCCGCTATGAGGTTTTCCCACATGGCTTTTACGTCATTTCCCACGGGCGTCACGGCGCCCATACCTGTAACAACTACTTTGTTCGTCATATTTCCACCTATCCGCAGGGCGGTGCGCTGAGGCCTTGCGCCCTACTATCTAAACTCTCAACTCTCAACTCTCAACTCTCAACTCAAATTGCGAGCCCTCCGTCGATTCTGATGATTTCTCCCGTTATGTAGTCCGCGCCGCATAAAAACGCGGCCAGTTCCGCGACTTCTTCCGGCAACCCGGCCCGCCCAAGCGGTATCGAGGCCATCAGCGGGTTTTCTTTGCCAATTTCCGCCGTCATGTCCGTCTCAATGAATCCGGGCGCGATGGCGTTGCAGCATATATTGCGCGGGGCCAGCTCACGGGCGACCGTTTTCGTCAGCCCGATGAGCCCCGCTTTTGAGGCAGAGTAGTTTGCCTGGCCGGCGTTGCCTATCAGCCCGGCAACCGAGCTGATGTTTATTATCTTCCCGGCGCGATTTTTGACGAATATCGCCGCGCAGTGGCGTATCATGTTAAATGAGCCTTTCAGATTGACGCCCATGACCTCGTCGAATGCTTCTTCTTTCATTGACATGATCAGTCCGTCGCGTTTTATCCCGGCGTTGTTGATAAGGATGTCTATCGTGCCGAACGCATCTTTGACGGTTTTCACCGTTTCCTTTGCCGAGATGAAGTCCGAGACATCGCATTTATAGGCTTCCGCGCGTGCGCCTGTTTTCCTTATTTCTTCGCATGCTTGGGCGGCGCTTGAGTCGTTTCCCGCATACACGAGCGCGACGTCCGCGCCGCAGGACGCGAGTTTCAGTGCGACCGCCCTGCCAATGCCGCGTGACGCGCCGGTTATTATGGCGACTTTGTTGTTGATGTCCATGGTTGTCCTCCTGATGCGGTCTGCGGACCGCAATGGATTAGGGGTCAGGGATCAGGGGTCAGGGGTCAGAAGACGATGGAACGGTTTTCTTGTTTTTTGAATAGACCCATTTGATTTCCGTACTCCATGCGGGCAACCGCAAGGGTTGCCCCTACGTGGATTTACGTTTTAACTGTTCCAGTGTTTTTATGAGGGTTTCGGGGTTTTCGACGTTGAAGACGCGCGCTTTGTCTGATATGCGCGACACTAGGGCGCATAAAGTTTTCCCCGGGCCCGTTTCAATGAATGTGTCCGCCCCGCTTTCAAGCATTCTCCTTATGGCGGCTTCCCACTGCACGGGGCTGCAAATCTGCTTTACCAGAAGTTCCTTGAAGTCGCCTTCATATGGCTTTGCGGTAAGGTTTGAATATATGGGGATCATAGGCTTCCCTATTTCATATTTTTTCAGCTCTTCGGCGAAATCGTCCGCGGCGCCCGCCATGAACGGGCTGTGGAAGCCTCCGCTTGTTTTCAACGGCATTGCCTTTCCGCCGGCCTCCTTCACCCTCGCCTTGAACGGCTCAAGTTCTTCCGCGCCGCATGCCGCCGCAACCTGCCCCGGGCAGTTGTAGTTGACCGGGTATGCGTTGTCAAATTCCGCGCATAGGGCCGTCACCGCGTCATTGGACAGCTTCAGGACCGCGACCATTGCCGAGTTTGAGACTTGGGCCGCTTTTTGCATGTATTCCGCACGTTTGCACACTAGCTTGAACCCGTCTTCATAAGATATCGCGCCGGAGAACGCGAGAGCCGCCAGTTCACCGAGCGAGAACCCCGCCAGCATGCCCGCATTGACGCCCGCCTCTTTCAAGGCCGCCGCCGCCGCAAGGTCGGCGCAGTACAGGCATGGCTGAGTGTTTTCCGTTTTCGCCAATTCTTCGCCGCTTCCCGAAAAGCATTGCTCTATCGTGCCGGGCCTTATTCTTTCCGCCAAATCGAACACCGCGCGGGCAGCGGGGCTGTTTTCGTACAATTCCCGCCCCATGCCGGTGTACTGCGCGCCCTGCCCGGGAAACATGAATACAATACAGGGGTCAGGGCTTCTGTTTAGATTATCCATTTTTTGGCTCCGTGCAGAATTTCTTCCGCTTCTTCAAAGATTTCGCGAATTATTTCCGCCGCTGGCTGCGCTTTTTTGACCAGCCCGGCTATTTGCCCCGAGGGGAAGCATCCTTTTTCGGCTTCGCCTTCCATTGCCGCCAGCCTCAGCGCGCCCACGCCCATCGCTTCGAGCTGTTCGTCATTGACGTTCGCGTCGTATTCGGCTTTCATGTATGACCGCGAAAAAGGCGTTTTCAGGCTTCTGACCGGATGCCCCAGCTTTCTGCCTGTGACTATTGTCGATATGTCCGTCGCTTTCAGTATTTTTTCCTTATAGTTCGGGTGGACTGTGCATTCGTCGGCGACAATGAACCGCGTTCCCAACTGGACGCCCGCCGCGCCAAGCATAAACGCCGCAGCCGCGCCCCGGCCGTCGCCTATGCCTCCCGCCGCTATGACGGGCAGGTCCGTCACGTCGCATACTTGCGGGACGAGGGCCATCGTGGATGTTTCGCCGACATGCCCTCCGCTCTCCCCGCCTTCGGCGATGATTGCTGCGGCGCCCGCCCGCGCAATGAGTTTTGCCATCGCCGCCGACGCCACCACGGGGATGACTTTGATTCCCGCCGCAAGCCAGCTTTCCATATATTTTGACGGGTTCCCCGCGCCTGTGGTGACCACCTTTACGCCTTCAGCGGCCACGATTTGCGCGACTTCATCGACAAACGGGCTCAATAGCATGATGTTCACTCCGAAGGGTTTGTCCGTCAGTTCCCGCGCTTTGCTTATCTGTTCGCTCAGATAGCGCGCGTCCGCGTTCATCGCGGAAATGATGCCGAGCCCTCCGCCGTTTGACACGGCGGCAGCTAGCTTCGCGTCCGATATCCATGCCATTCCGCCCTGAAATATCGGGTATTCGATCCCTACAAGATCGCAAATAGGCGTTTTTATCATAGCTTTGATTCAATGAATTTCACGAGGTCGCCGACCGTTTCAAATTTGCCTTCCATTTCGATTTCCACGTCGAGCTCTTCTTCGAGTTTCATTACCATTTCGACCGTGTCCAGCGAGTCTACCCCGAGTTCTTCAAATGTCGTCTTTTCAGTGATTTCCGAGGCGTCTCCGCCTGTGTGCTCTGCAATGATCGCGGCTATTTTTTCGAATACCATTTTGTCTTTCTCCTTTGTGTTTTTAATAACGTATTACGCAGGCGGCGCTGGTTAGGCCGGCGCCGAAGCTGCACATTGCGACATGGTCGCCTTCACGCAGCTTTCCCGACCTCCATAGTTCGTCTGCAAGTATCGGTATGCTTGCGGCGGAGGTGTTGCCCACCCTGTCTATGTTCTTCAGGCAGCGTTCGGGCGGAATGCCGAGCTTTTTGGCCGATGCGTCGATTATTCTGGCGTTTGCCTGATGAGGGATTATCCACGCGATATCTTCCATCGTCAATCCTGCCGCTTCGATAACCTCAGCAAGATCCGTACACATGGCATTTACCGCGAATTTGTAGGTTTCCTGCCCGTTCATTCGGATATATGGCTCGGGTTGTTCGTTTTTGTAGTATGGCGAAGACCCTTTGTGGTTTGGTATGTTGAGGACCGTTGAGTTTCCTCGCGCATAGAGCTTTGAAGCCAGATAGGTTTCGCCTTCCCCCAAGACCATCGCGCCGGCCCCGTCCCCGAATATGACGGCTGTGCCTCTGTCGCTCCAGTCGACAATGCCGCTCAGCCTTTCCGCTCCGACCACGAGTATTTTCCTCGCGCCCCTTGCGAAAAAACCGGCCGCCGTTTCAAGCGCGTATATGAATCCCGAGCAGGCCGCGTTGACGTCCATCGCAGGGCATGCGGCTCCGATCATCGGCTGAATCGAGCACGCTACGGATGGCGCGGCGTTGTCCGGGCTTACCGTGGCGCAAATTATCATATCCAGTTCCGCAGGGTCCACACCGCTCATCTCAAGCGCGGCTTCCGAGGCCCCGCGCGCCAGTTCCGCAGCCGTCTCCGTCGTGCAGACGCGGCGTTCGCGGATGCCGACCCGTTGCAGTATCCATTCATCGGAGGTGTCGAGGGCTTGCGACAGTTCGGCATTGCTCAGCGTTTTCGCCGGCAGGCATCCGCCCGTGCCTAATATTCTAAAACTCATTCGGTACTCCATATAGAAAGAAAGTTGTAACTTCTCATAACCTTGCGCTCGAAGGACGTTTTTTCTTAACAGCCCTTTATGCTGTTTTCAAAGAATCTGTCCAATTTGGCAATCGCGTTTATCAGGGTGTTTTTTTCATCCTCGCTCAGCCCTTCTTCCAATTCCCGCGCCAGCAGCGTATGGAAACGCATGTGCTGCATGTATACCTTGCGTCCGTCGCGTGTGAGCGTCACGCGCACAACACGCCCGTCTTGCGCGCAGCCGTTTTTCATCAGGAAGCCTTTGTCCTCGAGTTTCCTTGCCGCGACGGTTACCGATGGGCGCGCCACTTTGAGGAATTCGGCTGTCTCGCTGAGCGTCCTGCCTTCATTGCCGGCTTTTCCAATATATTCGATCATGTGCATTTCGCGTATGGTAAGGCCTCGGCTGATGCCTTTTTGAAGGTATTCTTCTTCCGCGCGAAGGATATTGTTGAAAACCGCAACTAGCAAATCGTTCAGTATTTCGGTGAATGGCCGCAATTCCTATTCCCCATTTCCGTGTCTAACGTTTTATAGTTAGTTAAACTAACTAACTATTTTTGAGAATAACATGCTTCGGCAGGCTTGTCAATAAGTTTTTTTAAAATTTTTGCATTGTTTGGTCAGGACAGTGTTTATTCAGCTGGGGGCGGCTTTGGATAAACTAATAATTGACAAAATGCGCGCAATATGTTATGTTACCAATATGGGAAGACTGAAAGGGGCACGCTTAGAAAATGAAAGTCTTAGGCAAAGAGCGTATTCATAAGTTTATCACTAAGCGTACAGACTGTAAAAAAGCAGTTTTGGTTCTACTTCTTGAAATTGAATCGGCAGATTGGAAAACACCTAACGATATAAAAGCCCGATACCCTAAGGCGAGCATTATTGGAAATAATAATGTAGTATTTGATCTTTGTGGTAATAAATATAGAATTTGGCTAAAGATAACATACCGCAATGGAATCGCAATCATCATCAAGATTGGTACGCATAAAGATTACGATATGTGGGAGATAGAATAATGTACATAAGGATTAAGCCAATAAAAAGTCATATTGATTATGAAGAAGCTCTAACCCTTGTCGAAGAGTTAGTGTTACTTGATCCTGAACCAAATACTGATGAATCAGATCAACTAAAAATAATTGCCACGCTTATTGAAGATTACGAGAAAAGCTGTTTTCCACTAGAAATCCCTTCAGCAGTAGATGCAATAAAGTTCAGAATGGATCAACTTAATTTACGACCAACCGACCTAGTGCCGTATTTAGGAAGTGCCAGTCGCGTATCTGAGATATTGGCAGGGAAACGCAAACTGACCATAGATATGATTAACGCATTATCTGCCGGCCTTGGTATTCCGGAAAAAGCGTTGCTCAAAAAAGATGAGTTTGAAAATGAGTATTCAAAAAATATACCCCCTAAAGTATTTAAACAAATGCTTTCCAGAGGATATTTTGAAGAATACAATGTTGGCGATCCCCCAACACTTTTAGCAAAATTCTTTTCTGAGCAATCAATAAGCCCCACAGCTTTATTCAGAAAATCAAAGTTTCGCACAAACAATAATTCAAATCACTATATACTAATCGCATGGGCTAATCGTGTGATGAAAAAAGCTGAATCAATACAAGCAGCAAATACGTATGTAGATGGAGTTGTTGATTTAGAATATATGCGCAACATTGCTAAATATAGCATAGATGAAAAAAATGGCATTAAGAATGCAATCTCTAAACTATTAGGTGACGGCATAAAAGTCATTGTTGAGCCTGCTTTGGAAGGTACAAAACTAGACGGTGTTACGATATTTGAGGATAAGAACCACCCTATTATTGGTCTTTCGCTACGATATGATAGACTAGATAATTTTTGGTTTAGCCTCATGCATGAGTTAGCCCATATAGCAAAACATTACAGCTTAGACGAAACATTCTATTATGATAATTTTGAAGAAAAAGACGATCAACTATCAAATATCGAACTTGAAGCAGACGATGTGGCAAGCGAAGCATTGATTGATAGTGCAAAATGGTTGGTTAGTGCAGCAAGAATTGCTCCATCCACAATAACTGCCTTTAGTTTAGCACAAGAATTAGGTATACATCCGGTTATTGTAGCCGGTAAAGCTCGTTTTGAAACCGGAAAGTGGGGCTATTTAGCAAAAATGATAAAATCATATACAGTGCGAGATCAGTTTGAGGAGACCAAATGGTAAAAATGATGAGATATACCCCTATACTAAAATGGAAAAAAGCAGAAGCGCGTGCGCTTAGAGATCTCGAAAGCAATCAGAAAAATGCGATACAGCCATTGCTGGAATTCATTCGTAAGACAAAGCAAGTAGAAGAAAACGGTAAAAAAGTTACCGTAAGCGTCAGTGATAATGAACTCTTAAATGAATTATCTTCATCGATACCCCAGGAGATCTTGTTAAGTTGGGGAGATGGACGGCCTTTTTTTGCAGATTTCACTCTTATAACACCAACAAAAGTAAGAGCACTGTTTTCTGCTGCTTTAATTCGAAAGTCAAGTAGGCTTTCTCTGATGCCGATACCGGTAATCAACATTAATGCAGATTTAACTGAATATATAAAATACATTATCTCGCTATCAAATGAATATTTAGGATCCGAGATATGTGTAAGATTTAGTAAAGCAGATATTGAAAACTCAAATCTGCTGGAAACAGTATTGGGTGACTTTATCAAAGAGTACAAGCTAATGCCGAGTGATATTAGCATTTTGATAGATTTGAAAGAAGATACATCTAGCGAATCATATAGAAAAGCTTTAAAGGCATTAAGCAAAATTGTATTACTAGATGACTACAAAAATGTAATCGTTGCATCGGGTGCGTTCCCTGAGGATATGAGTGAGGTAACAGATGAGAATAATCGGCTGAAAAGAGCAGATTGGTTTAACTGGTCGCAAAACAAGACAGGAGAACATGGTTTATCAAGATATCCAGCTTTTGCGGATTATACAATTCGACACCCTATTTACAATGAACAGGCAATGCACCACAGAGCAACAGCAACAATAAAATATACTTTACACAATGAATGGTGGTTTTTTAAGGGAAAACGATCTAAGTATGACATGTGTCTTGCAAATGCATCGGTACTCAGAAAACAAAGTGAGTTTTTCGGACGCGATTTTAGTAGTGGCGACACATACATTGATGATAAAGGGCTTTATTTCTCAGATTATATGATAGAGTTGCAAAACAAACCAAACAAAAAAATTGGTGGCACAGGTAATGCCACAACATGGATACGCGCAGGGATCAATCACCATGTTGCAGTAGTGGTTGATCAGATCGCCAATCTTGACGTGTAAACAACTTATCTCTAACGGATTTTTGAAGATCAGCGATACCAATTGCAGATACCAATCGCTTATAAATCAACTCTCGACGTTTAGATTTTACCCCGTAAGCGAAATTCCTAGACTCCAGTATATCTAAAGCCTCTTGTCGCCATAAAAGTTGTGCTACCGAAAACACATCCTGTGATTCATTATTAAGAGCTGTTCGGATATCACTAAATAATATCGTCCCATCTGCGTGACTTTTCGCTAACTTAACACCCCACCAATCGGGTATTATCGACAAAGCCTTTATTATATGTCGTTCACCAACAACCAATGTCAACTTATCAAAGACGCGACTATATGCTTCAGCTTGTTCCGGTAGTCGTGCTAGGGTGTCGGCATCGCTTTTTATTTCGTAGCCATGCATTAATCCATTAACGGCTACGATATCTATTCGGAAAGCTCCATGACCAATACCTAGCTCAGAAATAATCCGAGATGGATGACCTGTTATTTTTTGAGACTGCCGGAGTTCATCAACGAGAAAATCACTTAAAGCTCTTCTAACATTCTCATCGTATGTCTTAATCATATTAAATAATGGTTGATTTTTTTTAATGCTTACTTCAACCACTCCCATGCATGCAGTATACCGTTATTAGATGCAATTTGTCTAGTCAGAACCGTCCCATCTACGGTTTCCATTCTGTGATGGTTATGGAGGCTGATATTGTTTCGTTGCCGCGTGATGCGGTTATTGTTATCTCGTCGCCCACGCTGAAACTTTTCATGGCCTCATTGAAATCGTACAGATCCGTGATTTCACGCCCGTTGACGGCTGTGATCCTGTCGCCGTTCCTGAGCTGTTCGTCGACTGAACTGACCACGTACAATCCGGTTTGGCTGACGCGGTACCAACGCACGGCCTGCGCCGTTTGAATGTCGAGGAGGTCGATGCCCGTATCCGCCCTGCCCCTGACATAACCGTATGAAATAATATCGTTCGCCGCTGCCCTTGCTATGTTTGACGGAACCGCGAAACCCAGACCTTCTATATTCAGGCCGCTGGATTTTGAGTTGACGATCCCGATAAGCTCCGCCTGCAGGTTGAACAGGCCGCCGCCCGAATTGCCGGGATTCACGGCAGCATCCGTTTGCAACAGCGTCATCGTCTCGCCTTCCACGGTCAACTCGCGGTCAAGCGCCGATATGATGCCGCTTGTGACCGTCCCTCCAAGCTCCCCGAGCGGGTTGCCGACCGCAAGCGCGCCTTCGCCGATGACGAGCTTTGACGAATCCCCGAATGTCGCGGGAGGCAGGCCTGAGGCGGAGATTTTTATTACCGCTATGTCTGTTTTCGGGTCGCTCCCGATCAGCGATGCGGGAAATTCGCGTCCGTCGACCAGGCGCACCGAAATGTTTATGGCGCCGCTGATGACATGATCGTTGGTGATTATGTATCCGTCTTCGCTAACTATTACGCCGCTGCCCGCGCCTTCCGAGATATACCCGCCCGGCCGCAGTCCTGATGTGACGCTCTCCGTTTTTATCTCAACGACCGACTGCCTGGCAATCGCCGCCGCCTCCGGCATCGTCATCGCTTCTGAGGAAGGGGAATTAGCAAGGCCGGAAAACGTGAACGGGGTTTGTGAGGGCGCGGCGCTTTCATTGTCGGGAGCCGGTATCACTTCGGACGGCGACGCTTGCGGTTGCGCGGCGCTTTGGTTCATTTCAATTCCACCCGTTCCACCCGCCGCATCCGTCAGCGGGCGGTTCATATTTGCGATGTAGCCTCCCGCAAATCCTGCCGCTATTGCAAGGAAAAAACAAAGAGCCACCGTCAGCGCCTTTAGCCCGGCGCCCCATTGGCTTTTCCGCCGCTGTCGGGGCATGGGCGTGTACTGCGGCATTGCCGCCCGGTTCGCCTGCATCTGCGGCTGTTGGTATCTGTGCTGCGGAGCGGGTGGCCGCGGCGGCGGCTGTAGCGGGCTTTGTGGTTGCTGCAGCGGGCTTTGTGGTTGCTGCAGCGGGCTTTGTGGCCGCGGCTGCGGCGTTTGATTGTATCGGTTCCAATCGTCGTACATTTAGGCATCCTCCAATTTCAACATACATTGTGACTGTTCAGGATGTGTCGTAAATCTCACGGTTTCGTCGTTGGATACGCTTCGCGACGCGGCAATCCAGAAAGAAACATAACAATCGGTGCAAAAGGGACTGGATTGCTTCGCTGCGGCTCGCAAAGACGAGGGCTTCTGAGTAGTTACA
>Ga0099364_10002979_pt1 | contig 26701 bp, 23 predicted proteins | sample TergutTh196P3_FD_73070 | JGI IMG/M metagenome (GOLD analysis project Ga0099364, IMG submission 73070) | Microcerotermes parvus P3 segment gut microbial communities from Pointe-Noire, Republic of the Congo - Th196 P3 | ecosystem: Host-associated > Arthropoda: Insects > Digestive system > Gut ...
GTTATTTGTCAAGTAGTTGAACGTTGTCAAAAAATGCTGTACTCGGGCGTTGCGTTGACGCAGGAAACAATTGAAAATATGATTAATTAATTTCTCCGCTAAAAAATGACAATCAATAATTTAGATATCATAAAACCACTTCTCAAATGGGAAGATGCGAATGACTTTTACTTTGTACAAGTATTAAAAAGGAAAAAAGATAATCCTGATGACGAATTTTACAAGACTGTTATTTCTTCTTACTATGTCAGCTCTATGGAAAGTCTTGATAAACTGTTTCCTGAAATGATAGTATTAGCAAAATTCCGAAGGGCGCGCGTTTACATCAATCTTAACAGACGTAACTACGAACAGTTAGGACTGCAAATGATTAAAAAAGTGGCGGACGCTCTTATAAACAAGTCGTACAAAGACATCCGAAATGCTTACAGCAGTACTTGCGGCAGTTTTTTTGCTGAAAAAAACAAGAAATGGATTATTGACACAGATGGTTATACGCCTGAACAAATTAAAATGATGGAAAATCTGATAATTGAATTAGGTGGAACTATCTATGTATCAATACCAACCGTTAATGGTATTCATTTGATAACAAGTCCATTTAATACATTGGATTTTTCTAAAAAGTGCTTGGAAAACAATTCATTACCTGTGCCTGATATTCAAAAAAACAGTCCAACTTTGCTGTATTATAGCGATGACGATGTTGAAACATTAAGGGCTTTAGTAAAATGATACTCAAACCAAAACTTCAAAAAAAATGATAATCATTCCACAATATTTTTCAATTCCACACGTTATTCGTATAAAAAATGTGTAATTTCTCACGTTTTTCGTATGAATAATGTGTGGCATTGCCGAAAATTGATAGATATGGAACTTAAAAGAGATATATTGAATGACCTGAAACAGTGGAAAGACAGTCGCTATCGCAAACCGTTGGTTTTGCAGGGCGCGCGACAGGTAGGAAAATCTTTTATTCTCAAACGCTTTGGTGCACAGTGTTTTGAGAACTGTTGTTACGTGAATTTCGACTTTGAAAAGGAACATAAAGCGGAATTTGCCGTAACCAAAGACCCGGCACGGATTATAGCCTACCTGACCTCGGTTAAGGGAATGACCATCGAGCCCGAAAAAACATTGATTATATTCGACGAAATTCAGGAGTGCAACGATGCGCTTAACAGTTTGAAGTATTTTCGCGAACTGATGCCCCGGCAAGAAATAGTTTGTGCGGGTTCGCTGCTAGGCGTGGCTTTGAAGCGTTCAGACGTTTCGTTTCCGGTAGGAAATGTTGATTTTCTTACACTGTATCCCGTCAGTTTCAAAGAGTTTCTTGCAATTTACAACGAAAAATTATTCGGTTTTTTAGAGAACTATGCTCTCGCTGCAACGTTTGAAAGAATACCTGAAATATTTCATAATCAACTTATTGAAGCATATAAACTGTATCTTTGTTGCGGCGGAATGCCCGAAACAATTGTACGTTATCTCGAAAATCGCGACTGGAACGATGTTGATATAGTTAATAATCAAATCCTTAGGGCATACGAATTAGATTTTGCAAAACATATTGACAGCAAGGATATTCCCCGTCTGTATCGCTTGTGGCAGAACATTCAGGATAATTTGGCAAAAGAAGACCGAAAGTTTCGCTATTCGCTGATAGAGAAAAATGCAAGAGCGCGGGAATATGAAAATTCGGTCGAATGGTTGGTTTCCAGCGGTTTGATAAATAGGGTTTTTGAGGTAAATAATATCAAATTACCGCTTTCGTCATGCAAAAACAGTAGCGCCTTCAAACTCTATTTAGTTGATACAGGACTGTTACGCACAAAATTTCGGCTTGTGCCAAATACGGTCTTAAAAGGTGATGCACTGTTTACACAATTTAAGGGAGTTTTAACGGAAAACTATGTATTGCAATCGCTTACGCGTCAGTTTGGAAACAATATTTTCTATTGGAATTCAAATTATCAGGCTGAAATAGATTTTATTTTTCAAAAGGACGAAAAAATTATTCCCATCGAGGTAAAATCAACAATAAATACAAAGGCAAAAAGTTTATCGGAATATCGAAAAAAATATATGCCGGAACTGTCTATCAGATTTTCGTTGAAAAATGTCGGGAAAATTGATAATTTGTATATTTTGCCGCTGTATCTTGCTGATTATGCTGAAAAAATGTTTGATTGATAATAATGAAAAATACACGAAAAAATTATTCAATTGCAATTTTGATTATTATCAGTCAATTTGTTGTTAGCGGTCAAACTGATGTAAACGATAGTTACAGTGATTTCGATGCAAAATCTTTACGTATAGCAGTTATTGACGGTTTTACAGTCAAGCGTGTAGACCTTGATAATGACGGGATTTCCGACCTAACTCATGGAGATATGATAAGTCGTTTTTTAGAAGAAAGTTTGCCGGATGCTGAAATTGTAAAATTCGATTTACAAAATCCCGATGACCCAGTTTTTATATGGAGAGGAATACCCGGATATCAATTGGAAATAATGTTAAGAAGAATAATAGCCGATATTGAAAATGACAGAAGATATGATGCAATTAACATATCAATCTCTCATTCTGAAACATACGACAACGAACCGGAAAAGAAGCCAAGATTATCGATATTTAGGCTAAAGAAAGCAGCTATCACCTCTGATATTATAAGAATAACGCCTGATAATTTGTTATTGCGCCGCAACCTTATAAGAGCCGGACTTGATAATCATACAAATAATTGTATCACTCTGATAGAACAATTAATAACTATGGGTAGTCGTGTTTATATCGCCGCAGGTAACCAGGGAAAAGACGCATATAATTTATTAAATTTAGCAAATGGCGCCATAAATGTTGGCGCTTTAACTGAAAATGGAACAAAAAGCGCTATTTCCGGCGACAATGTACTCGTTAACCGTTGGGCGCGAAGTGAATTTCCTGTTTCCAAGACCGAAGACGGAATTGATTTTACCGGAGATGGTAAAACTGATTTGTCTTTTGAAGATTTATCTGCCGGCGGCGAAAATTTAATTAATAAACTGATTGGAGGTACCTCAGTTGCTACTTCAATAGCAATTATAGAAGATTTTAATGTCGCCTTTTTCGGGCAGCGATCACAACTTGACAGGTGTTTGTCAGTAAAATTTATTGATAAACAAAAAAATAATTTCAAAAAGTTTGCCAATTAAAAAAAAGTTCGTATCTTTGCAGAATAAAATGTGATAATTTATAAACGTTTAAATGTCTGATAAACAAATTACTGGTTCAGAGGCGTTGATGCTCTCGCTCATCAACGAGGGCGTAGATACTATATTCGGATATCCGGGAGGCGCAATAATGCCGGTGTTCGATGCGTTGTACGATTACAAGCAGCAGTTGCGCCATATTCTTGTGCGCCACGAACAAGGCGCCACACACGCTGCGCAAGGCTATGCGCGTGTTTCAGGGCGAACGGGCGTAGTGGTTATTACTTCGGGACCCGCCGCTACAAATGCCATCACGGGCATCGCCGATGCCATGATTGACAGTACCCCAATGGTAGTCATTACAGGGCAAGTAACGTCTTTTCTGTTAGGCACCGACGCCTTTCAGGAAGTGGATGTAGTGGGTATTACTCAACCTATTACGAAGTGGTCGTACCAGATACGCTCTGCAGAAGATATTGCATGGGCTATATCGCAGGCGTTCCATATAGCATCTACCGGACGTCCGGGACCTGTGGCGCTCGATTTTACAAGAGACGCACAAATCAACAAGGTAGACTATAAACCGCAAAAAACAACGCGTATACGCAGTTATATTCCTGCCCCCGAACCCGACCCAAAAGCCATAGCAGAGGCGGCGCGCCTGATAAACAGCGCTAAAAAACCACTCGCAGTGATAGGGCAAGGCGTTATAATTGGAAACGCCGAAAAAGAGCTGTTGTCATTTCTGCATAAGGCAGATATTCCGGCAGGTTCGACAATACTTGGGCTGTCAGCGCTGCCGTCTGACGAACCGCTAAACGTGGGAATGTTGGGAATGCACGGCAACGTGGCGCCAAACATCAAAACAAACGAGTGCGACGTACTGATAGCCATAGGTATGCGCTTCGACGACCGCGTGACGGGCGACCTGAAAACATACGCACGACAAGCAAAAGTCATACATTTTGATATAGACCCCGTAGAGATAGACAAGAACGTGAAAACTACGGTGGCTGTTCTGGGCAACGCAAAAGAAACGTTACCAGCCGTGACCCGCCTTCTGAAGGAAAATCGTCACACAGAATGGCGCGAAAGTTTTAAACCGCTGTATGACAAGGAAGTAGAAAAAGTAATACGGGGCGAACTATATCCCGAAGCAGGACCCATCAAGATGGGCGAAGTGATTAACAAAGTGACCGAAGCCACCGGCAACGAGGCTATAATGGTCACTGACGTAGGGCAAAACCAAATGATGGGCATGCGTTATTTCAAGTACAAACACACGCGCAGCGCAGTAACTTCGGGTGGATTAGGCACTATGGGCTTTGGGTTGCCAGCCGCAATAGGCGCAAAAATTGGCGCTCCCGACCGTACGGTATGCCTCTTTGTTGGCGACGGCGGCTTGCAAATGACCATTCAGGAATTTGGAACAATCATGCAATCGGGCGCAGCGGTGAAAATAGTACTTTTGAACAACAGTTTTCTGGGAATGGTAAGGCAATGGCAGCAGTTGTTCTTCAAAGAGCGTTATTCGGAGACCCCGATGCAAAACCCCGATTTCATAAAGATAGCCCAAGCCTACAGCATTGCCGCAAGGAAAGTAAGCGACCGCAAGGATTTAGACGATGCCATCGCCGAAATGCTGAACACTCCGGGCGCGTTCCTGTTAGAAGTGGTAGTCGAGCAAAAAGGCATGGTTTACCCGATGGTTCCTGCCGGAACGTGTATTACCAATATTATGTTTGGAGATAAAGAGTAATTAAATGTATAAAAAATGGAAAACAAGACATTATATACGATAACTGTTTTTTCGGAAAATATGGTTGGTCTGCTCAATCAAATCACCATCATTTTCACGCGGCGTAGGATAAACATCGAAACGCTGTCTGTGTCGCCCTCGGCAATAGAGGGCATACACAAGTTTACAATCACGGCTTATTCAGACCCCGACACAATAATAAAGGTGGTCAAGCAGATAGACAAGCGCGTGGGAATTATTAAGACCTATTGCAACACCGATGAAGGCATTGTACATCAGGAAGTTGCGCTGTATAAGGTCGCTACCGAAAATCTTATTAAACTCGGCTCCATAGAAGATATTATAAATCGCTACAATGCCCACGTAATCGAAATGACCGAAGATTTTACAGTGTTTTCAAAGACAGGACATTATGCCGACACACAGGCAATGTTCTACGAATTGAGCAAGCGGGTAGGCGTGTTGCAGTTTATACGCTCGGGACGCGTGGCTATCACTAAAAATAAAGTCGAACTACACCACGATATGCTGGCTGTAATGGAAGAATGGATTAGACATTATTAAACAAATATAAAACGTAAAGCATTATGTATAAGAATATTAAAAATTTTGAGTTTTTTAAAATCGGCAAGACTTTTATCTTTTTGATGATTGTGCTACTGCTGATTGCGCAAGGGTGCGGTCCAGACGAAATAACCGATAACCCCTTGCCGCCTCCAACACCTGAAGAAATGCAAAATCAGGTTATTAACGACTGGATTTTCGGAGAAATGAATATGTACTATCTATGGCGTGATGAAGGCTTTCCGAAAGGTATCAACGACAGATTGGGACCTGACGAATATTTTGAAGAGTTATTACATAAGGACGACTATTTTTCTGTAATTTATGATAATTATCAGGAGCTTTCATCGTCATTAGCGGGAGTGAATACTGAGGCGGGTTATCATTATCTACTTGTTCGGCTGTCAAGAGACACTCCGGAAGTAATTGGCTACATCGGCTACATAAAGCCCGGAACACCAGCCGAACAAGCCGGTTTAAAACGTGGCGATTACTTCTTCCAAGTCAATAACCAATCATTAGACATATATAATGCAGGTACATTGATGCGGGAAACAACGAAACCACACTCATTAGGGGTGGCAGAAATTACCGGAGAAGTCATAACAGGCATCAAACAGGTTTCGCTTTCTGTCATAGTATACGAAGAAAATCCGATATTCCTTGATACAATTTATCTCATTCAAGACAAGAAAATAGGTTATCTGGTGTATAATTTCTTTGCCAGAGACAGCGAAGATGGCGGAATCGAGTATGAAAAACAATTGAACAGCTTGTTTGGAAAGTTCAAAAACCAGGGTATAGACGAACTTATAATTGACCTGCGCTATAATTCGGGCGGAACGGTAACTACGGCAATAGCCATGGCAAGTATGATTTCCAATCTGTCATCAACTGATATATTTGGATTCGACGAGTACAACTCAATTCTCGATGCCTACTTCAGATACCACGAAGGCAATAACTACAACGTAACGTATTTTATGGACGATATTATTAGAGTGGCAAACAACAGAATAGCAGAACAGGTGCCGATTAACAAATTACCCAATCTAAACCATGTGTATATGATCGTTTCCAATAGAAGCGCCTCTGCCAGCGAAATGCTTATTAATAACCTGCGACCATACATGGGAGTAACGCTTGTGGGCAGCAATACATACGGAAAAAATGTCGGCTCGGTTCTTATTTACGAAAGAGACGCCGAAAAACAAAAAACAAACAAATGGGGAATGTTGCCGATTGTGGTTAAAATGTCAAATAAAAATGGGTTTTCTGATTTTGGAAACGGCTTCAAACCAAACATCGAAGTACATGAAACAGAGGAACTGATAATGAAACAGCTTGGAGATACAGACGAATTGTTGTTGGCAACAACTTTGAACGAAATTTTTGGAACCACCGGATTGAGTAGAAATAACGTCGAAACAAAATTAGATGTTATAGGCTCCTCCATTGACCTAACCCCGGCACGTAAAAACATGTTTATAAATGATAGAAAAAACAGTTTATTTGGAAGGTATTGAACCGCTCGACATATATGGCGTCAATAATTCTCTGTATGAGAAACTTAAATCTTTTTTCCCGAAACTAAAGCTTGTTGCGCGTGGCGAGGAAATTAAGGTAATGGGCGAACATTCAGAAATTGAGCGCTTTGAGAACGTTATGAGCCTGCTTATTGGTTATCATCACAAGTACCATCGTCTTACGGAAGGCGATATAGCAAGCATAATTGCCGATACAGCTACAACCCAATTAGCTCTTGCCGAAGGCGACGATGACATTATATTATATGGTAACAACGGCAAAGGCATTCGTGCAAGAACAGCCAATCAACGACGAATGATGGAAGAGCACAAGCGAAACGACCTCCTGTTAGCCATTGGTCCTGCCGGCACCGGCAAAACGTACACTGCTATTGCGCTTGCTGTGGCAGCCTTCAAAAGCAAGGCAGTGAAAAAAATTATTCTCACCAGACCGGCTGTGGAAGCAGGCGAAAAACTCGGCTTCCTGCCCGGAGACCTCAAAGAAAAACTTGACCCATACCTGCAGCCCCTCTACGATGCACTCTACGATATGCTTCCGCAAAGAAAACTTGTAGAACTGATGGAAGCCGCAACAATACAGATAGCCCCGCTTGCCTACATGCGCGGACGAACACTCGACAACGCATTCGTTATACTCGACGAAGCACAAAATGCTACAACCGGACAACTGAAAATGTTCCTGACAAGAATGGGACGAAACGCGAAGTTCATCGTAACCGGCGACCTGACGCAGATAGACCTCCCACAAAAAAATCTGTCAGGACTTAATAACACCATCAACATTCTCAAGCCAATAAAAGGAATAGCGGTGATTAATTTTGACAGACAAGACATAATCCGCCATCCGCTTGTAAAAGACATAGTTGATGCTTATGAAAAACAGGAAGAGATAAGAGTGAAGAGTGAAGAATGAAGAATTTGGAGGCAACATTCGTTGTGCTTTGCAGTATTATGTCATAACGCGTCATTGCGGGCTTGATCCGCAATCCATTGAATTACAGAAAAAAAATCTAACCTGTCTGCAAAATAAATAAATACATTTTTTTGATATTTGCAAAAAAAATGTGATTAGCTAAAAAAAAGGGGGCTGACTTTTTGTCCTCCCCCTTAGATTTCGCAAACTATTGGTTACCAGCGTTTTTTCTGTCTGTCGCCATAATTGCCGCCACCTCCGCTGCTGCGACGTCTGTCGCCTCCGAAATTGCCTCTGGGCTTGTCGTCGCGCGGACGCGCCTCGTTGACGGTAATAACTTTGCCGTCGTATTCAGCCTGGTGCAATTCGACGATAGCCTTCTGAGCAGCCTCACTATCAGGCATCTCGACAAAACCAAAGCCCCTTGAACGACCGGAATAGTGGTCTACGATTACTTTTGCTGAAGTAACCTCGCCATACTCTTCGAATAACTGCTGTAAGTTGCTATCATCAACATTAAAACTCAAATTTGAAATATAGATATTCATTAAAAAAAAATAAAAAAATTAATACTTATGGTTGAAAATAGCGGAAAAAGGAACATTCTAATAAAAGACAGTCATTCTGACCAAAAATTCTCAAACAACGCCGCAAAGATAAACAAAATATTTTAAATCAAAAAAATATATTTAAATTTTAACAAAAATTATTACTGTTCCAATACAATTTTTTTCCAAAACCCAAGCGATTGTCTGTCATTTTCATAGTGTGTAACTCTAAGAACCACAGCTTAGTATCCATTAAAATTGAGTATGGAAAACGTTTCAGATATGCTGTTTTTATTTCTTCGAGCAGTTCACCCTGTGCTTCTATCAATTTTCCTTCAATCTGTATTCCCTGCAATTTTCCCACTACTGTTGTTTCGAGCGCTATGCTTCCCGCAACATACGGCTGTTTGAGCGCCTCGCAAATGTGGCGCGTGGTGACGTCGGAAGAAAATGCCAAACCGCCCAAATGTTCCACAAACACGTAAAAACACTGACAACACCAGGGTCGGTTGTCGCAACAGGTGGCAAGCGTCAAAAGATGATGCTTGTTTAAAAATTTTGTCATCTGCACGTTAATCAACTGTCAATGAATTTATTAAGTATCGGACTGTATGTATCTGTTCGGCGGTCGCGCAGAAAGGGCCACGTTTCGCGGTATTTTCTGTTTTGTTCGAGGTCTATTTCTACCACGCGCGTTTCGGGGTGGTCGTGTGGCGCCCGGTAAAGTATTGTGCCAAAGGGGTTTGCTACAAACGAGCCGCCCCAGAAGCGTGTTCCTTCCTCAGTGCCGGTTCTGTTTACTGCCACGACATGTACGCCGTTGGCGATGGCGTGGCTGCGCTGTATGGTTTGCCATGCCTGATATTGCTCTTCGTTCACCGCCTCTGATTTTTCGGAAATATCCCAACCAATAGCGGTGGGAAAGAAGAGTATCTCTGCGCCCATTAGAGCCGTGATGCGCGCTGCTTCGGGAAACCACTGGTCCCAGCAGATAAGTACGCCTACGCAGCCGTATTTTGTTTTAAACACCTCATAGCCCGTATCTCCGGGGGTGAAATAAAATTTTTCGTTAAATCCCGGGTCGTCGGGAATGTGATTTTTGCGATACTTGCCGAGATATGTGCCGTCGGCGTCAATCACAACGGTCGTATTGTGGTATATGCCGGGTGCGCGCTCTTCGAACAGCGAGGCAATTATCACCACGCCCAACGCGGCTGAGAGCGCCTGCATACGCGCAGTAGCAGCTCCTTCGGGTACAGGTTCCGCCAATCCAAAATGACTGTGTATCTGAGTGTAGCAAAAATAGCAGCTACAGAACAGTTCCTGCAAGCAAACAATCTGGGCGCCCTGTTGTGCTGCGCAACGTATTTGATTTTCGGCGACAGCAATGTTTTCTTCTGTATTGCAGGAAGCTACAGACTGAACCAATCCGATTTTGACAAATTTATGTTTTTCAATATTTTTCATACAAATAAAAATAGTGTTAATGCCGGACTTTTCTTATACATATAATTTTCCGTCCCTGAGGTAGAGCCTTCTTTGAGCTTTTTGCGCCACACGGTCGGAGTGTGTAACCATCAACAGCGCGCATTTTTCGGAGGCGTTCACTTCGAGCAGCAGGTCTGTTATTTTGTCAGCATTTTGCGTGTCGAGCAACCCTGTTGGCTCGTCGGCGAGCAGCAGTACAGGCTTCATTATGAGCGCTCTGCAAATAGCTACCCGCTGGCGTTCGCCTCCCGATATATGTTCGGGATATTTGTGAGACAAATTGGCAATACCGGTACTATGCATCAGATAATCAGCCCGCTCTTCCTGTTGGCGGCTCGATTGTTTCCGGCAGGCTAACGTGGGCAACAGCACGTTCTCCTTTGCGGTAAATTGCGGCAACAGACGGTGGTCTTGAAAAATAAATCCTATGCTGCGGTTTCGAAACTGAGCATCGTTGAAGTTGCTCACGAGCTCTCCATCGAAATAGTATTCGCCGCTGTCGGGTTGCAACAGCGTACCGATAATTGACAGTAACGTGCTCTTTCCTGAGCCCGAAGGACCCGTAACTGCAACAGCCTCGCCGTGTTGCATATTAAGCGAAAGCCCCTGAAGGACGCCTATTTTGCCGTCGCCGTCTGGATAGGAAAGCGATATTTGGTTTAATACAATTAGTGACATGGCTAAAAAAAAAATTTGCCAAAAATAATCATTTTTTTTGTTATTTGAAAAAATTTTAACTACTTTTGCTATCAAATATTTTTTGTTAGTTTGATGAAAAAAATCATTTTTTTGTTGTCATGCAGTATGTTTCTATGCTCCTGCGTGTCGCTTTCAGGGCAATCTGATACGTCCGAATACAGGCAATATTCCTCATATAGAAGGGAATATACCCTGTCGCCTGTCGTTCCGTTCAACGATACATTATTTTATATAAGAACGGGCATCGCTCCGTTTTCGCCACAAGAACGAGCATTGGCTATTTCGGAAAGAATACGCGCTGCCAGCAAGGTTTACAAGACCTTTCACGCCGATTCGCTAATACTGTTCCTCGAAGGAGGAATTTACGAAATAGCATACGGAAGAATTATTTTGATGACTATTTCGGAAGAAGACGCCCGCTTGGAAGGGAAAAGTCAATGGGTGCTGGCGAGCGAATACAAAGAAATAATACAAAACGCTATATGGCAACGATATAAGGATAAAAAAATCACAACAATCCTGATGAGAGTGCTGATGGTGTTGTTGATTATCGCGTCGCAATATTTTCTGATAAAGCTTGTTAATCACCTGTTTCGAAAAATTTCTGACAAGATAAGGCGTCTGAAAGGAACGGTTATCAAAACCATAAAAATAAAGACCTATACACTGATGGACGAGGAAAAGACCATAGCCTTTATTCTCCTCCTTTCCAATGTATTGCGCTATATTGTCATCTTTGTAATTCTTTATCTTTCTATTCCGCTTGCATTAAGTATTTTCCCTGCAACCCAAAAACTCTCAAACGTTCTGTTTGGCTACGTGTTAGACCCCTTAATTGATATAGTTGCGGGAATTGTTGGATTTTTCCCAAAATTAGTAACAATTATTATTACTGTAATTGTTTTCAGATATTTGATAAAAGGTCTTCGTTTCATGGCGGAAGAGATTGACAAAAAACGTCTTACGCTAACGGGTTTTTATCCTGATTGGGCTTATCCCACGTTTCATATAATCAAGACGCTACTATATGCCTTCATGCTTGTAGTGATTTGGCCCTATCTGCCGTTCTCTAACTCGCCTATATTTCAGGGAGTTTCGGTTTTCATAGGGGTTATCTTCACCTTAGGTTCTACCTCCGTTATCGGCAACGTTATTTCCGGGTTAGTGCTCACCTATATGCGTCCCTTCAAGATTGGCGACCGCATCAAAATAGGCGAAATAGTTGGCAACGTGGTAGAAAAAACGCCTCTTGTGACCCGTATCCGCACCCCAAAAAACGAGGAAGTCACCATTCCAAATTCCAATATCATGACGGCGCAAACGTTCAATTACTCCGAATCGGCACGCACCTGGGGACTTATCCTTCATACCACAGTGGGTGTCAACTACGACATCCCCTGGCGTCAAACCCACGAACTGCTTACAGAAGCCGCCGAACGCACTCCCGACGTATTGGAAGAGCCCAAGCCGTTCATTCTGCAAACCGCATTAGACGACAATTACGTGCAATATCAATTGAACGTATATATTAGCGACGCCGACAAGATGGCGCTAATTCATTCGGGTTTGCACCAAAATATTCAGGACGTTTTCCACGAAGCCGGCATCGAACTTTTAGCGCCCCATTACCTTGCGCATCGCGACGGAAACTATTGCAAAATGCCGGAAACATATCTTCCGCCGGGATACAGGGCGCCTGCTTTTAGTGTCAGGATTGAAAAATAGTGATAAAAGTAAAATTAAAAAATTATATTCCATGAAAAGGCAAATTTGTATATTAGCGTTCCTGATTTTCGTCAATATCATTATTTTAGGAACAGAGAGGAATCCGGATTTTCATTTCGATGTAAACGGTATTTCCCGACAGGTTTTGGAAAACTACCTGAAGTATTCTATCACTATGACCGGCTTGCTCGAACATCCTACGCTTGCAGCCGACACGGGCGGAGAATTTCCCGACAAGGAAGACGATATCCGTTTGATTCACAACATTGGGGCTAAACTCATCGGACGGGTTATGTACCGCTGGGGAAGGGAAGACGTGTTGAATAATCCGCTTTACCGGACGGAAGCAATGCGGATTGCCGAAAAAATTCACGAAATCGACCCTGATATTGTCCTACAGGCGTTTCTGTGTGAAATAGTTACCACAAGGGTCAACAATATCAAAGTTCCCCACTGGGCATTTGAAACTCTGAGACTTCCCGTAGAAGACCGTAACTTCCGCTACGATGATATGCTCGCCCTCAATGGACGGTTCGTCAATCATTGGAACAACACTTCGAGCGTGCCCGATGTTTCACGAACAGAAACAAAACTTTGGTTTATTTTTCTATCGGGGTTCTATATGGAAGTAGGTTGCGAAGCCTTCCATTTAGGACAGGTAAACCTGATGAACATGAACGACCACGATTTGTTGCATTGGACAGACCTCATCAGTCATATCCGCAAACTTGCTACAACAAAAACCCGACGAGGTTGGATTATTCTTGACGCACACACTCCTTACGGACATTTGGTAGTGGATGGAAAGAGCCTGCTCGATTTCAATTCCTTCCCGTTGCGAATAAAAGAAGTGATAGATAAGCCGATGGAGGGCATTTTAGAAGTCGGATATGCCGACGCGCTGTACAAGCGCAGCTTGGGTTGTATCACACCCAGCGGATGGGAATGTGAATCTTTACCATATCTGGTGGAGTTCGATAATTTTGGAATGTCGCGAACGCCCGGACAAGAAACACTTAACGGGCACTTCATCTGGGGCTACGACGAAATATCATGGTTTTACCTGAAGAGCGAAAAAGATAGAAATCAGTGGCTAAAGTACGCTTACCACTGGTTGCGCGAGGCAGACCCTAACGGTTTTCTTCAAATGCCGGCAGGCAGGGTCGTTACTAAAACAAACCCGGAAGGAGCCCGCACAACTACGCGTTTTCGCGCCAACCCGCCGTCAGAAAAAATTCCAAATGGAAAAACATTAGAGGAACCGATTAAGATGTTGTGGGGAAAGTAATTATGTAATTTTGTAAAATGCAATTTTTTTTGTACTTTTGCGAAATAAATATTAAAAAAAAATAATAAATTTTTATCTTTTTAACGGTATGGAAAAGATGCAGTTAGAGAAAATTTTGAATGACATTACTAATGTAAAAATTGTCATTGTAGGGGACTTCTGTTTGGACGCCTATTTGTTTATAGACGATTTGCGTAGTGAGATTTCAGTTGAGACCGGACAAAAAACCAGACCGGTACATACCCAGAAATACTCGCTTGGAGGCGCCGGAAATGTGGCGAACAATTTAGCGGCAATGGGGGTTGGAAACATCTATGCCTTTGGCGTTGTGGGGGTTGACCCCTTTGCGGCAGAGATGAAAAAAATAATGGCGAACGCGGGCATAAATACGGAATATCTGCTGACACAGGAAAAAGACTGGTCTACTCATGTATACGCAAAGCCTTATGTTGGTGATTTTGAGGAGGGAAGAATTGATTTTGGAAATTTTAACTACTTGTCAAACTCAAAAGCTGATGAACTGCTGCAAAAACTTTCGGACTTAGTCCCCGCTATTGATTTGATTATCATCAACGAACAGGTATTGTCGGGGATACATACTCCCTACTTTCGTGAAAATTTGGTAAAACTGATTGGCTCGTTCCCGGAAAAAATATTTATTGCCGACAGTCGTCATTACAACGAACAATATGACGGTAGCCTGCGTAAGATGAACGATGCGGAAGCTGCCATTCTTTGCGGAATGAAAAAAGATACCACCGAAGCTGTTTCCCGCGATGAAGCTTGCAGAGCCGCTAAAACGCTGTTCCAAAGATTTGGAAAACCGCTGTTTGTAACACGTGGCGCTTCAGGTTCATTAGTGATTGACAACGACGGTATTAAAGATATTCCGGGGTTGATGATTTTGTCGAGAGTAGATACCGTTGGCGCCGGCGACAGTTATTTAGCCGGAGTAGCGGCTGTCATGGCTGCCGGATTTGATATGGAAACAGCGGCTGCCGTTGGCTCATACGTTGCCGGAGTAACCGTCAGGAAGCTGTTTCAAACGGGAACGGCAACGCCCGAAGAAATTTTGGAAATCGGAGTTAATCCCGACTATATATATGCCTCTGAATTAGCGGAAAACATACGCCTTGCAAACTATTTGCCTGACAGCGAAATAGAAATCATCAACCAATGGAAAGAAGCGCCTGAAATCAGATATGCCATTTTCGACCACGACGGCACCATTTCCACTCTGCGCGAAGGCTGGGAGTGTATCATGGCGCCGATGATGATAAAAGCCATCTTGGGCGACAAATACAGGGATGCCGGAATGGACGTATATCAAAAAGTTAAAGAGCGCGTTGATGAATATATTGACAAAACGACCGGTATTCAAACGCTTGTGCAAATGAAAGGTTTGACCGACATTATTCGCGAGTTCGGCTTTGTGCCCCAAGAAGAGATATTGGACGAGTTTGGTTACAAAAAGATTTACAATGACGAACTGCTGAAAACAGTCAAAATCAGAGAGCGCAAGTATTTGAACGGCGAGTTGTCCCTTGAGGATTTTACTGTAAAAAACTCCGCAGCCTTTCTGAAATTGCTGTATGATGCCGGTATTCAACTGTATTTAGCAAGCGGAACCGATGAAGAAGACGTGAAGTCGGAAGCGCGAACGCTGGGGTATGACCATCTTTTTGAAGGACGAATTTTTGGGTCGGTGGGCGATATAACCATTGAAGCTAAAAGGGTCGTACTCAACAGGATTTTAGATAAAATAGGTCGTGATGCGGCTACTCAGGTCATTACCTTTGGCGACGGTCCGGTGGAAATAAGAGAAACCCGCAAGCGCGGCGGGCTCACGGTAGGTTTGGCTACCAACGAACTGCGGCGTTATGAGCTAAATCCCCAAAAACGTACCCGCCTGATAAAAGCCGGAGCAGATATAGTTATCCCCGACTTTTCACAATATTCGAAACTTCTTACATTGTTAAAAATCAAGCAATAAACTCATGACTTATCCGATATTAAAAAGAGAGCAACTTATCGTTCGCCCGCTTAGCGCGAGAGAAAATAAAGTCGATTTCGAGCAGAATATGGTTACTCCTTTGCAGAAACCGCAAAAAATATCAGCTGAGGCGCAAAATCGTGTAGACCGGACGGTAGACCGAATTATTGCGGCAAAAGAAAAACAAAGCTCTGTTATGCTGACTTTTGGTGCGCATACTATTAAAAACTGTATGTCGCCCACCTTAATAGAGTTGATGAAAGGCGGCTGGATAACTCATTTGGCAACCAACGGAGCCGGAATTATACACGACTGGGAGATTGCTTTTCAGGGTAAAACAAGCGAGGACGTCAGGCAAAACGTCTACCTTGGACAGTTTGGTATTTGGGAAGAGCCCGGATATTATATCAATCTGGCTATTATTGTGGGCGCATACGAAAATTTGGGTTACGGCGAAGCGGTCGGCAAAATGATAGAACAGGAGGGGCTTCAAATTCCTGAAATTAGCGAATTGTATGAAACAGCGCAAAAATGTATGGAAACAGACCCTGACAAGGCAGCCGCTGCTATCGATTTGGCGGGAACTATCAACCGTTTCTGCATTTTGCCGGGATTTATGCCGGTTCCGCATCCATGGAAGCAGTATTCCGTTCAGGCTCAGGCATATAAATTGGGTATTCCCTTCACCGGACATCCAATGTTCGGACACGATATTATTTATACGCATCCCGTAAATCATGGCGCTGCAATAGGGCGCACTGCATTAACTGATTTTTTGCGATATGCCGCAAGCGTACGCAAACTCGACGATGGCGTTTATATGTCGGTTGGCTCGGCGGTGATGTCGCCCATGATTTTCGAAAAATCCCTGTCCATGGCGCAAAATTTGAAGATAAAAGAGGGCAAACATATTGACAGTCACTATATTTTAGTTGTAGACATGGCTGTTTCGGATTGGGACTGGCAGCAAAAAGGCGAGCCACCAATTGACCATCCGGCATATTATCAGCGATATTGCAAGACTTTTCACCGTATGGGCGGCGAAATGCACTACATGACGGCGGATAATCGTGATTTTTTACTTAGTTTATATCAAAAATTAATCCAAAAATAACATTTTTTAATTTTAATAACCTTTTAATAACATTAACAGTTTAAACCAATGATTATAAATGAAATATCAGACTTCAAAAAAGAAGCAGAAAATCATCTTATCAACGAACTTTTGCCATTTTGGACCGCGCGAATGATTGACCGTGAAAATGGCGGATATCTTACCCATTTTGACAAAGACGGGAACGATACGGGCGAAGACGAAAAATCGTTGATTGCGCAAACGCGCTGTCTGTATACGTGTGCTTCGGCACACCGCGCAGGCTACGGAAATGGACAATTTGCAGAAATGGCAAAACACGGCGTCGATTTCCTCATTAATAAAATGTGGGACAAGGAACATGGCGGCTTTTTCTGGATGATGGACCGCAAAGGAAATGTCAAAATTGACCAAAAAATTATTTACGGTCACAGTTTTGCAATATATTCTTTGAGCGAATACACGTTAGCAACGGGCGACAAAACCGGCATTGAATATGCCCGCAAAGTTTTCGATATGCTGCAAAAATACTGCGTAGACACGATGTACGGAGGATATTGGGAAATGTTTCATCGCGACTGGACGCTTTGTGGTCCCGGCAGTCAGGGTGGCGACAGAAAAACGCTCGACGTGCACATGCACCTGATGGAAGCCTTCACAACACTCTACGAATGTAGCAGGGAAGACGTGCACCGCCGTAAATTGCTGGAAGACATTGATATACTTATCAACCGTATCATTCATCCCGAATACAAAACAGGAATACCGCAGTTCTACAAAGACTGGACTGTTGCCCCGCAAATCAAGTTTGATATTATATGGGGCTGGGACCGTTTTTCGGAAGAAGGTCAAAAGGGAAATGCCACAGATAACACCTGCTACGGGCATAATGCCGAGTTTGCGTGGCTGTTGCTGCACGCCCTTGAAATCCTGAAAACAGATACCGAAAGTTACAGGTCGTTATTCAAAATCATCTACGACCACACCATAAATAACGGCATAGACTATGAATACGGCGGCGTATATGTGGAGGGTCCACATTCGGGCGGCGTATACGACAAGGAAAAGGAATTTTGGCAACAAGCCGAAGTATTGATAGGATTGTTGGATGCTGTAATCATTTTTAAGGATGAAAAGTATTGGGAAGCCTATAAAAATGTACATCGTTTTGTCTACGACAAGTGTGTGAACAAGGGTGTTGGCGAATGGTTTCCGCTATTAACAAGAACGGGCGAACCGATATGGACGCACATGAGCCACTCATGGAAAATCAATTATCATACCGTACGCGCTGTTATACAGTCTATTAAGCGAATGGAAATCCTGTTAAACAATAAAAATTAAGTCTTAGTCATGAATTTGTCATTATCGCTTTCTTATTTTGATTGGGGGCTTTTCGTGCTTGTGTTGAGTTTTAGTATCGGCTACGGCTTATACATGGCGTACAAAAGAAAAGTATCTCAAAACAGTTCTAATTTTTTTCTCGGAGGCAGAAACATGTCATGGCCCATCATAGGCGCGTCGCTTTTTGCTACCAACATAGGAGCCGAACATCTTGTGGGACTTTCGGGCGATGCGTATCGCTACGGACTGTCGGCAGGACATGTTGAAATTATGACCGTCATACCTCTGGGAATAGCAATAGCCTTGCTTTTTCCCTACTATATGAAAAATAAGGTATTTACTGTTCCCGAATTTTTGGAACTCCGGTTTACCAAAGAAGCAAGGACATTTTTTTCCGTTTTTATGCTTGTTCTCAGCATCATGGCAAAATCAGCCTTTACGGTTTTTGCCGGAGCATTAGTGCTGAAGAGCCTGCTTGGATGGGACATCATGTTTACAGTTATTTGTATTGCCCTGATAGTTGCCGTTTTTACGATGATAGGAGGTTATACGGCTGTAGCCTACACCGGTACTATTCAGGTAGTTATCATGATAGGCGCCGGAATAATCATGTTTACGATGGGATTAGTAAAAATTGGCGGATGGAGCGAATTAGTTGCAAATGCCGGAGATATGATGCACGTAGCAAAACCCTACGACGATGCGGATTACCCATTTTGGGGCATTTTAGCGACAGCCTTCTATGCGGGCGTTTTCTACTGGGGCATAGACCAGGTAAACACACAACGGGTGCTCGCTGCCCCTGATTTGAAGACCGCGCGCAATGGAGCTATGTTTGCGATATTTCTGAAACTTTTACCGGTCTTTATCTTTGCCATGCCCGGAGTGATGGCGGTAGCGCTTTATAATCAGGGCGATGCGTCGTTTTTGCTCGAAGGCGAAGAAAGCAAGCAAACATTTGTGCTGCTTTTGAACAATCTGTTGCCGGTAGGGGTAAGAGGCATAGTGTTAGCATCTTTGCTTGCCGCGCTAATATCATCTTTGATAGCAGTATACAACTCGATTTCGACACTTGCCGTACGCGATTTTGTTGTCAAACTTAGACCCGACATATCGGAAAAAGGACAGGTGAACGCAGGCAGATATTTAATTTTGGTTGCTGCCGTTTTGAGCATCGGAGCCGCATATTTAGTGTACCAGAACGAAGAAGGCCTGTACAAGTACTTACAGGCTATTACAGCCTATTTGGTATTACCCGTTTTTCCGGCAATATTCTGGGGAATTGCAAGTAAAAAAGTGACAGCAAGGGGCGCCGGAATATCTGTTTTAGTAGGAGTATTGTTGTCTACCGTTTTCGTGATAGACCAGATACTTGGACCCGAAGCCGGCAGCAAAGTTTTCCCGTTCTTGCACCATCCCCTGACGTTAAACTTCGGATACAGAGGACTTTGGGCTGTTATCATCATCTCCATTGTGTTATTTGCTGTTTCGGCATTTACCGAAAAAACCGCGCCCGAAAAATTAGCGGCTACAACGCTGAACTTCAAAGGACCGATAGCCAAATTTGAGGGTATAAAAGACTGGAGACTTCACCTGCTAATTCTGTTCATAATCACTGTATTGATTTATATATGGTTATGGTAGAAAAAATTATTAAAAACAGTTTAGACGAAGCGCGTCGCACAATGGAAACCTTTGTTTCCGACCCCGCAGTAGCGACTGCAATAGAAAGTGCAGCTTGCCTGATAGGAGAAGCATTGCTGAAGGGTGGAAAAGTGATAACCTGCGGAAATGGAGGCTCATTGTGCGATGCCACTCATCTTGCCGAAGAGTTGACCGGTAGATTTCGAAACAACAGACGTCCGTTGCCGGCAATAGCTATCAACGACCCGGCACACATCACTTGTGTGGCAAACGATTATGGCTTCGACTGCATTTTTTCGAACTATGTGGAAGCGCTGGGAGCCGAAAATGACGTCCTTATAGCGTTCAGCACAAGCGGTAACTCGGAAAATGTGGTCAACGCCGTCCGCAAGGCGCGGGAAAAAGGCATGAAAACAATAGGCATGACCCGCAAGAGCGACAACGAACTGTCGAAACTTGTAGACGTGACAATAGCCGTAGAACACAACGGATTTTCAGACAGGATACAGGAAATGCACATCCTCGCCGTGCATATTCTTGTCGAATGTGTGGAACAAATTGTTGTGAACGAACTTATTTGATATTACCCTTCCAATTTATCCCGCTTAGCGTTAATAATCATCAGAATAACTATCATCGTTGTTCCCAAGGTAGCTAATATGCCAAGCGTCACAAACTTAATAACATGGGCGTCGATTTTGCTTATTGCGTAGGGGGCTACAAGCGCCGAAATCATAAAGCCTATCATTACAATGCCGTAGTTGGAGCCTACATTTTTTATACCAAAATTGTCTGACGTCAGCACGGGATATAATCCGGCTATACCGCCATAGCTGAACGCGATAATCATTACCATGGCGATTAACAGTCCGCCTTGCACGACGCATAATCCTAAGGCTCCTAAGGATGTAGCCCCAAGAATTATTATACAGGCTGGATTTCTGCCTATTTTGTCAGACAGCGTGGGAATGCAAAGTCTCCCCAAGGCGTTGGAAACCCCCATTATCATTACTAAAATAAGGGCATAAGCTTCTGCGCCTCTGTTCATAGCTAAATCCTTCAGGTCGGGCATAATGACGAAAAATACAGATGCTCCAAACAGCATGGACAACGAAATCAGGTAAAAACGCGGTCTTTTAATCATCTCGCCCGAAGTGTACTGTTTTCCTTTAAATACTACCGATGAGCTGTCGGCTGCAAGGTCGGGATTTTTGATAAACCCTGACATTATGGATACTACCGTTGCGAACATCGCCGAAAGTATCAAAAAGGTTATGTTCACTCCGAATTTATTGATTAGGGCGCTAATCATTGGCGCAAAAACGACCGTTGAAAATCCGAACGAAGCCACACTTATTCCCGTAGCAAAACCTCTGTTCTTTGGGAACCATTTTTGCGCCGTAGAAATAATTGCGTTGTATGCCGCCCCTACTCCAAATCCGCCAACAATTCCGTAGCAAAAGTAGATAAGGAATATAGGCGCCTTGGGAGCTTGCGAAACGGCTGCCGGAATGAGCGATGTAGCCAGCATGCCGGCAGATACCATCAGACCGCCTATAAGCGTTGTAAGTTTTACGCCTATTTTCATTTGCGCTCTGCCGCCCATCATTATGCCTAAGCAGAAAAAGCAAAGCATAAACGACCCGGTAAGTCCCACGTCGGCAGGCGCCCAACCATAGTAAACGCTCACGGGAGCCTTAAAAACACTCCAAACATAGATAATGCCGAGAAAAAACTGTAAAACAGACCCGGCAACAAGGACACGCAAACCTTGTTTGTTTTGTAATATTGAACTCATTTATTGTATTAAAAATTTTCGCAAAAGTAGTTGTTTTTTTTGACATCTACAAAAAAAAAGAATTTAATTTGCATTATTCATAAGCCGCTTTATTGAGTGCGTCATCGCCGGCGTCATTGCGGGCTTGACCCGCAATCCCCTAAAAGTAACGAGATTGCGGGTCAAGCCCGGGTCAAGCCCGCAATGACGCAGAGACATGTTTATTTTTCATGCCTTATTTGCGAAAAACGCAAAAATAAAAAATAAAATTTGCATTTATTGATTTTTTTGGAATTTATTTTAAAAAAATAACTATCTTTGCAAATTATTTTTTTTTGAAAATTTCGTTTCAACCAATATTGAGGTAAAATGACAGAAAATCTATATTATCAAGAGTTTATGTCTGTTATCCGGCAAAAAATTCCGCATAAGGCGACCCTCGCAAACACAATTACAGAATTGCTGGATGTAGACAAGGATGCTGTGTATCGTCGGTTGCGCGGAGAAGTAAACTTTTCCTTCACCGAAATGGCGCATATTGCCAGAAAATTGGGCGTTTCGTTAGACAAGGTAGCCGGAATAGAGAACGTGCAGAGCCGACCCGCACAAATGAACCTGTCAAACCAGGTGAGCCCAACAGCTATTGATTATGAGATGTTTAACGGACACATAGATTTGTTGAAATCTATTAGAGACGAGCCCGAAACACAAATAATGGAAGCTTCAAACATTATTCCGCACTATCTGTACCAAGACTACGAATATTTAACACGCTATCACATATTCAGGTGGAACCATGCCGGCTTTCATGGCGACGTTCTAAACTACGACGAAATAGAAATATCGGAGAAGTTGCGACTACTGCAAAAAGAAAATTGCGAGTGTGCAAGGCATATTTCGTCTACAACATACGTTTGGGACAACATGCTTTTCCAGCGGCTCGCTGCAAATATCAAATATTTCACAAAGGTGCGCCTAATCAGCGAAGCAGATGCCGCCCTGATAAAAAATGACTTGTTAATGTTATTGGAAAATCTGCAAAATATCGCTATCAAAGGCAAACACGAAGACACAGGTAAAAATGTATCCATATTTATTTCGGACGTAGCCTCAGATACTAACTACAGTTGCCTGAAATCCAAAAACATACACCTGACGCTGTTAAGAGCATTTGTATTAAATGCAACCGTAACCTTTGATATTGAGGTATTTAAGATGGCAAGCGCCTGGATACGCTCTATGCAACAAAAAGCGACGCTTATATCTGTCAGCGGCGAAAAAATGAGGGCAATGTATTTTGAACAGCAATTAGAAATAGTAAATACGATTTAGCATATTCTAAACAAATGACAGAAAACAGTATATATTACAAAGAATTTTTGTCAATTATCAGGCAAAAAATTCCGCACAAGGCAACTCTCACAAACACAATTACAGATTTGTTAGGCATAGACAGGGATGCAGTGTATCGCCGTTTGCGGGGCGAGGTAAACTTTTCATTTAACGAAATGGCGACAATAGCAAAGAAATTAGGCATTTCGTTAGACAGCATAGCAGAAATTGAATCGGTGCAGAGCAAACCAACACAGGTAATAATGACACGCCATGTAAACCCTACCGACTTGGATTACAGAATGTTCAACGACCATGTTAATTTGCTGCAGTTCATCAAAGACCAGCCGGATACAAAAATAATCGAATCAGGAAACATGTTTCCACACTATCTTTTCTATGATTATGAACATATTACACGATTTTATATTTTCCGTTGGAACCAGGCAAGCTGCTTGGCAAGCCCCATGCCGTTCCACGAAATAACCATACCACAGCAGATGAAGGTCTTGCAAAAGAACTGTTGCACCTACTCAAGACACATTAAACATGCTGAATATGTGTGGGATAGCATGATTGTCAAAAGACTTGTGTCTGACGTTAAATTTTTCGAAAAAGTGAGACTGATAAAAAAAGAGGATGTTGCAACAATAAAAAACGACCTGACAATATTTGTAGACCATATCGAAAAATTGGCTGCCACCGGCAAACACGAGGATACCGGAAATGAAGTGTCGATATACATTTCAGACATTAACATAGAGACAAACTACAGCTGCCTTGTAAGTAAAAATCTGAATATAAGCCTTTTCAGAACATTTTTATTAAATTCAAACGCCGCCCTTGACAAAGAAGTATTTACGGAGGTCAGTTCGTGGATATATGCTCTGCAAAGAATGTCGACGTTAATATCTGTCAGCGGCGAAAAATTAAGGAACGAATTTTTCAGCGCCCAGCGCGAACTCATTAATACACTTTGATAGTTTGAAAACTGACGAAATACATCGATATTTTTTGGGAGTATTGGAAAATAGGGTTCCCGAAAAAACCACGCTGATAGAAATACTGATGGAGACGCTTTTCATGGAAAAAAGAGCCATTTATCGCAGACTAAGCGGAGAGGTGCCCTTCAGTTTCATCGAGGTAGTGAGAATTGCCGAAAAATTGAATATTTCGCTAAACAGCTTCATTTACAGTGGCTTTGTGCGTAAAGACCGCTTCGAATTGACTTTCATCGAATACGCAAATATGAGCGAGGCGGACTTTAAACAGTGGGAAGATTACATTGCGCTTATCAGTGTAGTAAAAAACGACCCCAATTCAGAGTTGGCAGAATCGTCAAACCTGCTGCCAATATCTATTTATGGACAATTTGACGCAATATCTAAATTTTATTTGTTCAAATATCAATATCTGCTACATGGATTAGACAACAGAGTGTCGTTCTGCAACTTAGTAATTTCTGAAAGGTTTCGCAAAATACAACACTCGTATTTCAGAGAAACGAAAAAATTTGCAAATACAACTTATATCTGGGACTATATGATTTTCCAGTATTTAGCTACCGACGTCAAATTTTTTACGGACATAAATTTGATTTCAGCCGACGACCTGAAACTAATCAAAAAAGACCTGTTTGAATTGTTAGACTATATCGAAAAAATAGCCCTGAACGGATGCTTCAAAGAAACGGGCAACCCCGTAACCTTCTACATATCCGACCTTAACCTCGACGCCGACTACAGCTATCTGCAAGTAAATAATATATGTATAAGCCTTGTAAGGACTTTCATCCTAAATTCAGTAGTATCAACCGCCCAGCCGTCGTTCCTGAAAACAAAAGACTGGATAGAATCGCTAAAAAAATCGTCTACCCTGATAACTCAAACCGGAGCCGGATACAGGGCTGATTTTTTTGAAAAACAGAGACAGATTGTTGCTGAATTGTAATTGGGTACAATGCAAAATCATCCCAAAAATAGGACACCTATGAGGCAAATATTGGCACTTTTCAAAATGACTGGAACACCCAAAACGGTGTTCCAGAATTTGTAGTAATATGTTGTCTGTTTTTGTTTTTTTGGTACGTACGCTGTGGGATGCTGCGAGGGAAGAACTCCGTATGGAGTTCAACGTGGATAACCCCGAGTGAGCGCAGCGTAACTCGGGGAGTGAGACGGTACCGCCTCCTTGGGAACTCCGCAAATATAGGAGTTCAACCCTCAAAAACAAGGTAGTAAGAAGATATTGATTTGATGGAACAACTGTTCACATAGATAGCGTTTTCAGAAAAAACACTCGATATCTTCCATTTTCAGAATGTGCATAACTTTTTTTCCTGTTGGCGAAAAGTTTGGCGCGTTGCATACGAACAATTTCTCTAATAGATGCGCCATCTCTTCTGCAGTAAGTGGCTGATTGTAAGCTATTGCCGATTGTTGCGCCATCATTGCGGCTAAACGTTCGCAACGATTTTCAAACACGTCTGTTTCAGAGCTATTGAAGTTTTCCAACAATTTTCGTAGCGCTATTGCGGGGTTTTTGTCGCCCGTTTCGCAAGGCACCCCTACGATGTTTATAATGCATCCGCCTGAAGCCGTCACGTCGAAACCTAAGGCAGCGATATCGTCCTTCAGTTCTGACCATAAAGACATTTCGGCGGGAGACAGCTCTACGGTTTCGGGAAAAAGACATTGCTGACTTGCACAGCTGCGGCTCGTCATTTGCCGTTGAAACTGCTCAAAGAGAACGCGCTCGTGAGCCCTTTTCTGGTCGATAATCATCAAGCCCGACTTCACGGGGGTGAGTATATATTTGCCTTTGAACTGAAAATGAGCGCTTGACGACGATACAGCCGGCTCGAAAAGCGCTTCCTGCCGGTTTTCGTTTTCAAAGCCGGCATACAATGTTTCCCAGTTTTCGTGACTGCGCCGCCGGTAACCGTCCTCGTTATCAAAAGGATTATAGCTGCTGTCGGATGCTGCTTTTGGAATAATGATTTGAGTGTCAGGGCGCAAAACCGGTATTTGTATAGAATTATCCATGTCGAAATCAATGGACGGCATGACGTTGAATTTTCCTAATACCTGTTTTACAGCGCTTAACAAAATTTGAAATATCGCCTGCTCGTTTTCGAATTTGACCTCTGTTTTGGTGGGATGTATGTTAATGTCAATAGCATCGGGCGCCACTTCAAGATAAACGAAATAGCACGGTTTTTTTTCGGGCGGCACAATACCGTCATAAGCCTGCACAATAGCCTTATTCAGATAGGGATGCTTGATAAATCGTCCGTTTGCGAAAAAGAATTGCTCGGGAAATGATTTTTTGGCATATTCGGGTTTTGTGATGAAACCGTGAATTTTTACTAATGTTGTTTCGGTTTCAATCTGCAGCAAGTGTTGCTTGATATTGTTGTTGCCAAAAAGCTGGATTATACGTTGTCGCAGGTTGGACGCTTGCAAACGGCAACTTTCTGTTTTATTGTCGGTTATGGAAAAAGATATATTTTCGTGTGCTAATGCAACACGCTGAAACTCATTGCGTATATGGTTCATTTCGGCAACGTCTGATTTCAGAAACTTTCGTCGGACGGGCACATTGAAAAAAAGATTTTTCACGGTAATAGTCGTTCCGTCGGGACATTGTACCGGCTTTTGTTCTATTACCTGTGTTGCAGCAATATCTACTTGCGTACCCAGCTCGTCCACGATGCGTTTGCTGCGCAGTTGCACCTCTGCAATAGCTGCAATCGACGCCAGAGCTTCGCCGCGAAAGCCAAGAGTATTAA
>Ga0099364_10002980_pt1 | contig 26698 bp, 28 predicted proteins | sample TergutTh196P3_FD_73070 | JGI IMG/M metagenome (GOLD analysis project Ga0099364, IMG submission 73070) | Microcerotermes parvus P3 segment gut microbial communities from Pointe-Noire, Republic of the Congo - Th196 P3 | ecosystem: Host-associated > Arthropoda: Insects > Digestive system > Gut ...
AAGCAATCCCCCTCTATTAGGTCGTGCGCCGTTAGTTTGCCCGCTTCAGCATCAGAAATAGACGGCGCAAGCCGCGCTTGGTTTTTTTCGCTGTAAAACGAATCATAGATTTCAAACGGTATTTTGCCCTGCCGCAAGGATTGACGGGCAAAAATATTAAATGCCGTGGAGAGATTCATGCCCAAATCGTGAAACATTATTTCGGCTTGTTCTTTGATTTCTTTATCAAGACGGATTGTTACGTTTATAGTTTTAGCCATTTTTTTTACACCTCCGGTAATTGATAGATTTATTATATTATATTATTTCGTGCTTTTCAAGCGGTATGCACGAATAATTTGTAAAAATTTTTTCATTCACACATTACTGTAATTTTATAGAGCTGCCAAAGCGTGACAGGGTGAAAGAAAACTTTAAAGATGTATCAGGGTCATGCCCGTTCAGCTTTGCTGAAATTGGCTGATGACGATAATTTGCCGGAAAGATACCCGGTTGCATGGTATTGATTTAGGATATATTGTCTTATTTTTAATTCGCATTATTACTGCCCGATTATCGGCAAAAATTCAATTTTAAGTTTCATATTCATGCCATAAGCAAGCCGTTTAAGCGTATTTAGGGACGGATTGGCGTTGCCGTTTTCTATTTTGCTTATATCCCCTTGTGCGATTCCGCTTCTTTCAGACAATTGTTTTTGAGTGATTCCTGAATGTTTCCGCGCATCAATCATTGCTTGAATAATAGCAAATTCAGGCTCCAGCGCGTCCCATTCGGCGCGAAACTCCGGGTTTTTTAGTTGTTCATTGAGAAACTCTCTAAATTCACTCATTTTTTTTGCTCCTCTCCCTGTTTAAAAATTCTTCTCGGTAATTTTTGGCTCTTTTAATTTCAACCGGCGGAACTTCATCAGTTTTTTTGATAAATCCATGCGTGAGTATGATGCGGCGTTCCACAAAGAAAAAATATAATACGCGGCTTGTATTCGAGCCTACCGTTGCTCTAAGTTCAAATATTCCGTCATCTAAATGCCCGGAATAAGGACGGCGCAACTCGTTTCCATTAGTCTCTAACATGGATATTAAACGAAGCATTTTCGCTCTCATTTTAGTTTCTAATTTTTCTAAAAATTCTTTAGCCGGTTCATCACCATTAGGCTTATCGTAAAAAACAGCCTTGAAGTTATTCAAATTTGACCTCCGATTGCATTACTGTAATATTATTATATATGATATATCCTATATTGTCAAGAGTGAAATTTAAAATAGAATCGAAAATATTTATTTTTTAATTATTTTTGCATAACCCTTGACAAGTGTATAAATATATGTTAAAATATCAATAGAAATAAAAAATGCGGGCAACCGCGAAGTGAGAAAAGCACTTTGCGGTATGTCGTAAGTGTGATAAAACCACACCGCGTTATACATCGAATTTCTCCGTACCCGCAGTTATATTATACATCATTTGACGGATTTAGTCAAGATATATTTTTATAAATGCGTTTGTTAAAGGGATTTTTTGTGTCGTGTGTGGTTTTGCACACGGCATTTTTTGTTGAGAAAATAAAATATTGTGAGGTTTTATGGGGGGATTGTTTATGAAAAAAATCTTTTTAGCAATTATTGTTTTAACGGTTGTTTTATTAATGTTTACAAGTTGCGGTGGCGAAAATTCCACAATTCACGGTACATGGCTGGAAGTAGGTTCTAATGGAAATGCTTTAGAATTTTTATCAGACGGGAATTTTTTTGACTATGTAGACTATAATTCCGATGAAGGCACCGGCAGGCAGAGAGACAGCGGTACTTGGGAAATTAGAAAAGGCAACCGCATTGTTCTTGAAGACGAATCAGGTGAAAAGATGGTTTACACATATGAAATTTCCGATTCAATACTTACTCTGTCGATTGAGGGATTCGCTGTCGCACAATTTATAAAAGAATAATGAAAAATATAAAAAAAGGGGAACATAATGAAAAAAATATTTTTAAGTGTTGTTTTAACGGTTGTAACTATAATTTTTGCAGGCTGCGCTGACGGCGGTAACGAATCAAGCGAATGGGATGTTTTTGATAACCCCAGACGAAATATTAATGTTGATTTAGATGATTTACCATTACAGTCTTTTGAACAAAACGCTAATGCGCTTTCATCAGAAGAAGCTATTGAACAAGAAACGATTACCCCGACAACTGAAGCTCCGGCACAAATACCGGCAGTGCGTGTTACGGCTGAAAATGAAAATCAACTAAGAGCAGCCGTTGCCGAAGCGGGTGAAACCCCCGTGATAATAACAATAACGGCATTAGTTGAACTTATTTCAAATTTTGTAATACCCAGCGGAACTGATATTACATTAACATCAGCTCCATTCTCTTTTGACGCAGAAAATACTTTTGGCTTGATAGCCATGCGTGATATGGATGCTATAAAAGTTGAAGAAAACGCTTCATTAATCGTCGAAAACATTGGTATTGGGCGCAATCGAGAGACAAGTACAAAAGGAAGCGGAATAAATAATTCCGGAAATTTCATCATGCATAGCGGTTTTATTCTTGGTCATGAAGTTGGTGTGCATAATGTTGGATTTTTTACTATGAATAATGGTAATATAAATTCGAATGGTTGCGGAGTTTATAATGACAATAGCAGTAACTTTATTATGCATGATGGAGAAATTAAATACAACGGTTATATTGATACTACGATCCTTATTACCAGTGGTCAGGGTGGAGGTGGTATATGTAATTCAGCCGGTAGCACTTTCACCATGAATGGGGGCATTATCAGCGATAATAGGTCTGGAAACGGCGGCGGTGTGTATAATATTGGTGTTTTCACTATGAATGACGGCGAGATTAATAACAATCATATCAGCGGTGTAGCTAATGTTAGTGGATATTATAAGGGGGACTATTATTATGGTACTTTTACCATGAATGGCGGCATCATTGGTGATAATATTACATCTGGTAATGGCGGCGGTGTTTATAATTATGCTCAGGGTGGTACTGGCTATGGTGTTGATCGGGATAGGGTAACTTTCATCATGAACGATGGTATTATAAATGGCAATATTTCAGAAAAAAGCGGCGGTGGCTTATATAATGAGAGTAATTTTATCATGAATGGCGGTATTATAACCGATAATATTTCAGAAAACGGCGGCGGTGTGCACAATGGCAGAGATTTCAGCCCCGGCAATTTCACGTTTGACGGCGGTTGGATTTTTAACAACTATGCAGAAACCGACAATGATGTCCATTTATCGGGAACTTTCAATAACAACGTATTTGACACGAGTGTCGGTGCAATAGGCAGTGCTCCGTCGGATTATATAGCTACATCATTTGCCGCTACAATAATAGAAACTAACGTTGGTCAAACTCTAAGCGCTTCAGACTTGCGGAGCGTTGAAGAAATTGTTAAAAACATAATCGGTGTTAGGTTTAAATCGGTTGAAAAAACCGAAGGAAATGCGCCATGGTTTAACTTAGAAGAAGAAAATGAAAATGTACGCCAAAATTTAATAGGCGACAGACTGATTATAACTTGTTCGCGTTTAATAGGTGAAGAAGCAATAGATGTTTATAATGCTGTAGCTTTTTATTTTGAATTCGACTTTGAGAATTATAATGATACCGGACGATATTTATACAATCCAAATATAAATAATACACGGGTTTATATTGAATAAGGATTCAAAACCGCGCAAAATACGCTGATCTTATCCGGCTTGCACGGTATCACGCAGAGGTTGGTAAAATCAAAAAAGGAAGCGTCCGACAATTTGTCGGACGCTTATTCCGGCTTCCCTTGCCCCGCTCCTGCGAGTAAAAATTAAATTCGTGATTCGCAGTAATTGTAAAATTTTTAATGAAGCTGAAAAAAATATTTTGGGAAATGAACAAAAATTCTTGACAAAATCGGGCTTTTTTGGTATAATGGATAATGCAATAAAAAATGATGCTGACGGTGACGAGCGGATAACGGTCAACGGTACGCCGGTGAAAATGGAAATAGGCAAGCTGCAGGGTGAAATCGGGGAGAAAATTATGGGTAATAGTGAAAGTACGCAAGAAGTCAGAGTAGTAGGTCCATGTAAGGTCGCCGTACAACAACAGAAAACTATATTAGGCGCATTGAAAGGAACGAAAACTCATGATGGAGTAACCGTGAAGTCTATTGACGGTCATGCTATAGATAGAATGGTTGAGCGAGGTTATGCCAGCAGTCATTTGAAAAATGTCATTGAGAACAGTAAGCCGCGCCCAGGAAATAAGCCTGACAGAAATATCTACGAAAAAGGAAGAATGAGAGTGGTTGTAAATTGTAAAACAGGGCATATTGTAACTGTCGTTAGATTATGAACAAGAAATGCTAAAAGCAGGGAGATTTTTATTATTATGATTATTGAAAACGTAGTTGAATTAAAGGAAGCACATTTTGAAATGCTCAATCGTATTTTTGGTGTGGATAAAAATGTAGTATTGGAGATGAATACTGACGAACTTGAAGATTTAATCTTTTCTGATAATAAGCTGTCACTATATGATATAATGACGAATGGTTTTGATGATGATGACAAGCCTTATCCTGATACTTTGCTCGCCGAAGAAATACAGGATATATTATACCCGTCAAACATCTATAACCCGCAAAACGACGAATACGATAACGAAGCAAAAACGGAGCGGGAAAAGAAAGCCGCCGCAGTATAATTCAAAAACTTTGTCCGGCAAATTGGAATACCGTCGATTTATTATCGTTTATCAATGCGGCGGTTCATTCTTTCATTAAATTTATAAATTGCGTTGGTGTTAAAATAAACGGTTCAGCAGGATAATGTTTTATATTGCCTGTAATGAGGTAAGCGTTACGGGCTTTTGCCGTGTCGTAAAATATTCTATCGCTCTCATCAATTAAGGCTATATTACTTTTCGTTGTGGGTTCGAGTATTACACCTATTTCTTTTATAGCTTCCAAAGCCTTTTCTTGTTCTGCTGCCGGAAGATTTAAATGCGGGTAAGCAAGAACTTTTTTATATTCAGCAAAAATTACCGCATTATAAAAAAGTTTTATATCTTCATTATCCCTAACAAGCCTTATTACGCCGGCAGGATTACCGAGCAACGAAAGCGCCGCCGATATGACAATATTTGTATCAATAACAATATCCACTATTTACTTACCCCTGTTCTTCGCGTCTGCACTCTGCGACTATAGCGTTTATTTCGTCCATAGTCATTTTATCCGTTCCATTGATGATTGATTGTTTTTGCATAGCTTCAAAGGCTTCACCTAATTTCGTTCGCGCTGATTTTTCGACTATTTCTAAACTGAACGGGATTTTTTTACGCTGCCCGACTGCTTTAAGATAAACATTGATACCCGACGCTAAAGTCAGCCCTAATTGATTAAAAACTTGCTCCGCTTCTTTTTTGGCGGTTTCTTCAAGTCTTATAGTATAATTTACTGTCGCCATTTTCAAAACTCCTTTCAAATTGAAACTGCATTATATGTATATTATACATGATTTGCAAATAAAATATAACACATTAATTGTAAATTTTTATTACTTTTTTCTCACCTTTGATTAAGCGATATACCGCCAATGTTGGGTTCTATTTTGGCGGACGACCACAGGTCGTCCCTACTAATTTGCCCTCTGCTGTATCCATTCACACATTGCTGTAATTTATCCTTGCCGCTGTGAGCTTGACCAAAAAATACACAAACGGAGCGAATATAAACGCATAGATATATTCCGGCAGAAGATATTCGCGCAGCGCTGTTATTATCTCAAACTCCTGCCAGCTTCCCGCTAAAAAAAACAGGTTGAATATCCCGCGCAGTGCCAGCACCGGGGCGGTTAAAATAAGCATGGTCAAAACAGTTTTGGTAAAATATAATCTTGCGCAAGTCCCCGATATATACGCTGCGAAAAAATAATATAAACCCGAAAACAAAAACGGCGAATCGAACACGCTGTCCGTTATAAATCCGCAGACAAAACCGAGCCCTGCGGCATATCTCTCATTTTCAAAAACCGAAGCGGCGACGCATAAACCGATCACAAGATTCGGTTTTATTCCGAATATTTTTAAATCGTTGAAAATATTTGTTTCCAAAACGGTGAAAAAAACATAAAGCAACGCATATACCGCGCTTTTTGCCACGAATTTCCTGTTTATTTTTATATTCATAAATCAATCAAAAATCCAATTAAATTCAAGTATAATCATCACATCCCGTATTTTATTAAAATTTATACCCGGTTCAATATACGCCGCAGGAGTCTGCGTCAGCGGGTCGCTGTAAACTTCGATAACCGTGCCGACAAATAAGCCTTCAGGATAAATCCCCCCGTAACCCGACGAATATATTCTGTCGCCTTTACGGATATCGGCTTCTCTTGTCAAGTGAACCATTCTGCACAGCCCCTGCCGTGACAGCTCAAAATCCCCCTCTGCAAGCCCTGTGTCTCCGGTGCGTTTTATATATACCCCGATGGAGTTGGAAACGCGTATAAACGGCGACACTTTGGCGGTCATAAAACTCACTTCGCTTATATATCCTACAACACTTTCGGATATACCGTCCGATGCTATAACCGGCATATCGTTTTCTATACCGTGAAAAGCGCCCCTGTTAATAACAAGCCCCGATATATAATTGGCGGCACTTCCCGCAATCACAGAGGCTTCGCGCATTTTAAAATCCGGGCGCTCGGTTTTGAGCTCAAAAAAACTTTTGAGCATTTCGTTCTGCGCTCTTATTTCTATAACTTCGCCTATTTCCGCTTCAAGCTCGCGCACCCGTTCCTTAAGTTCCGCGTTTTCTTTTTTGAATTCGTTGAACTTGGTGAAGTAATCTATAAATCCGGACGCGCTGTTTTTCATTATGCCGGCAAATCTCTGGAACGGTTCGAATATTTTGCCCGCCGTGTCAGAAATCAGGTTGCCGTATCCCGCGATATTCAACCCCATTGTTATAACGGTTAAAACACAGGCCGCAACAAGAAAAACAATAAAAAATTTGTTCCTGAAAATATCGCTCATTTATAACCGCCTTACCGTTTAATGTTGATTTACCGTGATTTTACATAGGACAAAACGCTGCCCAAAGATTCCAAATCATCGAGAACCACGCCGATCCCGTCCGCGACACAGTCCAGCGGACGCTTGGCTATATAGGCTTTGATGCCGGTCTCTTCATAGATGAGTGTGTTAAGCCCTTTGAGCATCGCTCCTCCGCCGGAACACATTATACCCGAATCATAAATATCCGCCGCGAGTTCGGGGGGCGTATTGTTCAGGGCGCGCTTGATCGCGTTGATTATCTGGTTCACAGGTTCACGCATCGCTTCGATAATATCCGTTGTGTCGAGAACAATTGTTGCGGGAAGCCCTGTATATGAATTAATACCGCGGATTTCACGTTTTTCGGTCTGCACATCGGGATGAACCGCGCCGATTGTCTTTTTTACGTGTTCCGCTGTCGGCTCGCCGATCTGCACATGATGTTTTTCGCGCACATATTCTATAATCGCCTCATCGAGCATATCGCCCGCCACTTTGACAGAGCTTGAACCCACCATACCGCCGAGTGAAAGAACAGCCACTTCGGTTGTCCCTCCGCCGATATCGACAATCATCGAGCCGCGCGCGCTGCTCACCGGCAGACCCGCGCCGATCGCCGCAGCTATCGGTTCTTCTATCAGCGCGACGCTTTTCGCTCCCGCTTCAAGGGTGGCGTCCTCCACCGCGCGTTTTTCGACGTCGGTCACATCATAAGGCACACACACGATAACCCTCGGCCGGTCAAAAAGTATAACCCCCGTGACTTTTTTAAAAAACGCATTCAGCATTTTCGCGGTTATATCAAACTCGGCGATAACGCCGCCCTTAAGCGGCCGGTACACCGTTATATTGTCGGGAGCCTTGCCGAGCATACTTTTGGCCTCGTTGCCTGTAGCCAAAACTTTTTTGGTCCTGCTGTCAACCGCGGCAAAAGAAGGCTCGCGCACTATAATACCGCGTCCTTTAACATAAACCAGCGTATTAGCCGTTCCTAAGTCAATGCCTATGCTCTTCATCTTTTTTGCCTGTCCTTTCCGTAATCACATCAAATCAAATATACTGAGCCCAAACCCTTTTTCAAGCATCTTTACGAATTTAAAAACCGGTAGTCCCGCTATATTGAAAAAATCGCCTTCAATACGCTCTATAAAAGCCGCTCCGGCGCCTTCCGCTCCGTATGAGCCCGCACGGCTCATAGGGTCGCCGGTTTTTATATATAAATAAATTTCACGGGGGGTTAAATCTTTAAATTTAACCCGCGTAACATCAAAATCACACAGCGTTACGCTGTTGTAAACCAAAACCAACCCGGAATAAACCTCATGGATTTTACCGGACAGCATACTCAAAGCCTCAAATGCGTCCTGTTGTGAAACCGGTTTGCCCAGAATTTTATCCTCGAAACACACAACCGTGTCCGCCGCGACAATCAGCAGTCCGGTTTCGCCGCCGAGCATATCTTTCGCCGCCGCGGCTTTCCTTGCCGCGAGTTCTTTTACGGTATATTCCGGGCCGCCGTTTATGTTTTCGTCGGCGTTTGTTATTATAACTTCGGGTTTAATCCCGAGCCCTTTTAAGATATTATATCTTGTGGGGGACTTTGAAGCGAGAATTATTCTCATTTTTTTCACACAGTACTCCGATTTCTTTTTGAATATTATATCATAAAATTATTGTCAAAAATAGAACATTTAGCAATAATTTTTAAATTTTTTAAAATTAACCAAAAAACCCTTGATTTTTTTTTATTTTTGGTTATACTTATATCATAGGATTATTTTAAAACAGGGTGATATTTTTATGCTGGAGCAAAAAAATTTAAACGATATAAAAAATCTCGGGATTTCAGCGGCTGCGTATTTTGACGTTTTTGACAGCGAATTTAAATTTGATATCCGCTTCCGCGAACTCTGCGAAAACAACACCTGCGGCTCATACGGGCGCAATTATATGTGTCCGCCTTCAGTCGGCAGCTTTGAAGACTGTATGCGTGAAGTTTTAAGATATGATCAGGCGCTTATAACCGAAACCATTCATCCGCTTGAGGATTCGTTTGATTATGAGGGTATGATGGAAGGCGGCGGAATACATGATGAAAATGTGAACAAAGTTTGGGAATACATAAAAAATAACATGAATTATAAAGAACTCAAAATATTGGGAGCGGGCGGCTGCCGGCTCTGCCCGAAGTGCGGTATAACCGACGATGTGCCTTGCAGATTTCCGGATTTGGCAATCTCTTCGGTCGAGGCCCACGGTATTGACGTCGCGCACCTCACCGAAACGCATGGTTTAAAATATATAAACGGCGAAAATACCGTAACATATGTGGCGTTATATTTATTAAAATATTAATTTAAGTTAATATAAAATTATTAAAATTACTCGAGGAGGATCTTTCAAATGGCAAAAAAACTTAAAATCGGTATCATAGGTACGGGCGGAATCGCCGGAGCCCATCTTAATTCCTACAAACAGTTTGAGGATGTTGAAGTGGTCGCGGGATGTGATATTGTTCCGGGTAAAGCCGTGAAGTTCTTTGAACGGAACAATATGCCGAATGCAAAAGGGTTTGAAAGCAAAGAAGAAATGGCAAAAGCGTTCCCGGATTTGGACGGGGTGAGCGTTTGCACGTATAACTCAACACATTCGGAGTGCGCGGTTTTTGCTATGGAACAGGGCTGGCATGTTCTCTTGGAAAAACCGATGAGCGTAAACTTGGAACAGACAATCGATATGCTTAAAGCGGAGAAAAAAAGCGGAAAGATTTTATCCGTGGGTTTCCAGCCGCGTTATGATGTGAACTGGCAGAAAGTGGGGGAAATTATTAAATCGGGCATACTCGGCAAAATTTATTATGTACAGACCGGCGGCGGACGAAGAAGCGGGCTGCCCGGCGGGAACTTTATAAGCAAAGAAAACTCAGGTATGGGCGCGCTGGGCGATATCGGCTGTTATTCGCTTGATTTCGCGCTTCATTCCATAGGTTATCCCAAACCTTTGACCGTTTCGGCGGCAGCATATGATTATTTCGGCAAAAAACGTCACGGGGCCGCATTTGAAGTGGACGATTTCTGCGGAGCGTTTATAAGGCTTGAAGGCGGAATCACGCTTGACTTCAGAATGTCCTGGGAAATGCACATGGATACCACCGGGGATTTTATATTCCTCGGAACCGAAGCGGGACTCAAAGTAAAACAGCCGAATATGTCTTTATGGGGCGGCGCTTGGGACGGACCTGTGGGTGAGATAAAACTTATGCACAGCGTTGCCGGCATACCGACGGAAACAATAATACCGCTCAGCGAAAACCATGGTCCCGGTCTGTTCGAGAAAAAAGTGCGCGCGTTTGTCGATGCGGTTATCGGCGGCGGCTCAGCACCGATACCAACAAGCCAAATCGTCTACAATCAAGCGATAATAGACGGAATACAGCGCTCTCACGCGGCAAAAAAAGAAGTGGAAGTAGTTATAGAAAAAATATAAAGGTCATACTTTTAAAATATGTATATTATAACCGGAAAACACAACGAAGCCGTTGTTTTCAGCGATATGGAAAAAATAGAAGAAACCGCCAAAAGCCAGATTGCGCAGCTCTGCGACCAGGAATTTGTCAAGGGTTCAAAAATCAGGATCATGCCCGATGTTCACGCGGGCGCAGGCTGCACAATCGGCACAACGATGACAATAACAGATAAAAAAATCGTACCCAATCTTGTGGGCGTCGATATAGGCTGCGGTATGGAAGTTGCGCGGCTCGGTGAGAGGCGCATTAATCTGCCCGAACTCGACAATGCCGTAAAAAAACTTATTCCGAGCGGGTTCGATATACGAAAAACCGAGCATAAATTTAACAGTATGATAAACCTTGAAGAACTGCGCTATAAAAATATAAATTCAGACAGAGCAAAAAAGAGTATCGGAACCCTCGGCGGAGGCAATCATTTTATCGAAGCGGCAAAAGACAAAAACGGGCATATTTATCTTGTCGTACATTCCGGAAGCCGCCATTTGGGCAATGAACTCGCGCTGTATTACCAAAAAGAAGCATACAGCAGACTGCCCGGAAACGCAAAAGTCCCGAAACCGCTCGCATACGCTGAAAACGAATTGTTTGACGATTATATCCATGATATGAAAATCATTCAGAAATTCGCGGATATAAACAGAAAAGCGATCGTTTTGGAGATAACAAAAGAGATGAAATTTACCGTTGAAGAACAATTTACCACTATCCACAACTATATCGACACAGAGAGCATGGTTTTGCGCAAAGGCGCGGTTTCGGCAAAAAACGGCGAGCTGCTGATTATCCCCATGAATATGCGCGACGGCAGCTTAATATGTACCGGAAAGGGAAACCCCGAATGGAATTATTCCGCGCCGCACGGCGCGGGCAGACTGATGAGCCGCAGCGAAGCCAAACAGAGCTTAACGCTGAGTGAATTTAAAAAAACTATGGAAACAGCGGGTATTTATACGAGTTCGGTAAATAAAGCAACGCTCGATGAAGCCCCCGGCGCATATAAACCCATGGAAGAAATAACCAAACATATAGGGGATACCGTTGAAATTTTAAAGCAAATAACCCCAATATACAATTTTAAAGCGGCAGAATAAAAAATTGGAGCGAAGGTGGAAAAATAAATACAATAAAAAAGGATTTAGTTATAATCGGCGGGGGACCGGCGGGAATGGCGGCGGCTCTCGAAGCGGAACGCAGCGGCATCCGCGATATTTTGATCGTTGAGCGCGACGCTGAGCTCGGCGGGATTTTAAATCAATGCATACACACAGGCTTCGGTCTGCATTTGTTCGGCGAAGAATTGACGGGCCCTGAATATGCGACAAGATTTATACGGCAGATATATGAAAAAAAAATAGAATATCTATTGGATTCTATGATATTATCGCTCACACCGGAAAAAACCGTAACGCTTGTCTCACCGCAGTCGGGGCTGTGCATAATTCAAGCAAAAGCCGTAGTTTTGGCGATGGGCTGCCGCGAACGCACACGCGGTGCGCTGAATATACCGGGAGGCCGTCCTGCGGGTGTGCTGACAGCGGGAGCGGCGCAGAGATTTGTAAATATTGAAGGCTATATGCCCGGCCGTGAAGCTGTTATACTCGGCTCAGGGGATATAGGCTTGATTATGGCGCGGCGTATGACGCTTGAAGGAGCGGTGGTAAAAATGGTATGCGAACTCATGCCGTACTCAAACGGACTGGCGAGAAATATCGCGCAGTGTTTGGGGGATTTTGATATTCCGCTCAAATTGTCGCATACTGTTGTGGGTATAAACGGAAACGACCGGCTTGAGTCTGTGGTTATCGCAAAAGTTGACGGAAATTTTAAACCGATAAAGGAAACGGAAGAAACCGTTTTATGCGATACTCTGCTGCTTTCTGTCGGGCTTATTCCCGAAAACGAGATAACAAGCGGAGCAGATATCGAACTCGACAACGTTACGGGAGGAGCGGTTGTAAATGAAACTATGATGACTTCAATTGAAGGCGTGTTCGCGTGCGGCAACGTGCTGCATGTACACGATTTGGTTGATTTTGTGACGATTGAAGCTTATAAAGCGGGAAAATCGGCAGCCGAATATATCATAAACAAAACCACGCACCATGTGTCTGCGGAGATAAAATTATATCCGGAAAACGGCATAAGATATATTGTGCCGCATAAAATAAATATACATAACCTTAAACCAAAAGATAAATTTTTGTTCCGCGCAGATAATATATACAAAAAATGCAGAGTGGTTATGAAAACCGGGGAGAAGATTATATATTCAGCCCCGCGGATAAAAGTTGTGCCGAGTGAAATGGAGAGCATAGAAATTGATGAAAATATTTTAAAAGGACTGGTTTCGGCGGAAAAAACGGATAAACTCACTATATGTTTGGGAAAATAACAGGAGAACTAAGATTTTTATGAAAATCGTAACGCTGGCAGTAAATCCCGCAATTGACAGGACAATGTATTTTAAAAATATAGAGTTTGGCGGACTGAACCGCGCAGCTGCAAATACCGTGACGAGTTTCGGCGGCAAAGGGATTACCAATGCCTTTATGTTTAAAAAGTTGGGTATCGATGTGCTGTGTTTAGGGTTTTGGGGCGGAAATAACGGGAATTTGCTGCTTGATGAATTCAAAAAACAAAAAATAGATTTCAACAGCGATTTGACCGGATGTGAAACGCGGATGAATATTAAGATCATCTCAAAAAATAACGAACCTACGGAGTTTAACGAATCCGGAGGTCCGGTTTTGCCGGAAGAACGCGAATTGCTGCTGCAAAGAATAAAATCAACCCTTGAAAACAAAACAGAGTATTTTTTTATGGGAGGCTCTGTACCCGGCGGCATAAAAAAAAGTTTTTACAGGGATATATTAAATCTTGAAAGCAGAGCCAAATTTATACTGGACTGCGACGGCGAAGCGCTGAAACTGTGCATGGACGAAAAAAACAATAAAAAACCCTATATGATCAAACCCAACCAATTTGAGTTTGAACAGTTATGCGGTAAAAAATTCGATCTCGAAAACAATTTTGAATCGGAGCTTATGCGGCTAAAAAACGAACTAAAAAAAACCTATGAGAAAACCGGCGTTATAATCTTATGCACACTCGGCGCATCGGGCGGGTTATACTGCGGAAACGAAGGTATATTTTATGAAGCTGCACCCAAAATTGAACTCAAAGGTTTTGCCGGTGCGGGGGACACTTTTTTAACGGCGTTCTGCGCGGTGTATTTCGGGTTATTCAAACTGCCGGAAAACAAAAGCGGCGCGGAACACGCTCTGAAATTCGCAGTTGCGGCTTCCGCGGCGAAAATAACCAAATTAGGCACGGAACTCGCGGAAGTGAGCGAAATTTTCGATTTAGCGCACGAGCATAAAATATTATAACCGAGGTATATTAATTATGCGTCTGTTTATCGCAATAAATTTTAACGAAAATACCCGCATAAAACTCATTTCCCTGCGCGAAAAACTGCGTTTAAGCTCAGAAAGCGGGAACTTCACCTCAGATGATAATCTGCACTTAACGCTCGCGTTTATCGGTGAATGTAATTCTAAAGAAACCGATAAAATCAAAAGCGTCATGGACACAATAATTTTCAATCCATTTGAAACGGTGATTGAAAAACTCGGAACATTTTCACACAACACGCTTTGGTGGGCGGGGGTATGCGAAAATAAACCGCTTATGGATTTACAGCACGAAATCACACATAAACTCGCTCTCTGCGGTTTTGAAACGGATAACAGAAAATACCGTCCCCATATTACAATAGGACGCGAAGTCGTCACCGATACCACACCGCAGAAAATCGAACCGTTCGGCGAAACGGTGAAAAGTATTGACTTGATGAAATCGGAGCGTATAAACGGCAAACTGACATATACGGCGATATATACGAAAGGAACAGTAAAAAATGACTATTAATTTCTGAAAAACGCCGGCGAATTATTAAAAAAATCATTCAAACGATTTCCGCCGTTTTCATATAAAACCTCAAATACCCCTTGTCTGCCGGCGGCGTATTCTATAACACCGGCGGTCGCGCTGTGTATACTGTCGATCCCACCGTATATATTGTACTGGTTATATGTCACATTGTTTAAAATATCGTTTAAAACACGCACACTCCAAACATTACGCAGAGTATACATAAGCTGTTCGCGTATATAGGTTTCCCGGAAAATCCCATATGAAGCGATAGACATCGCTTCCGTCACCATACCGCTGATTTCGGTATCCGGCGTGCCGCGCAGAACCGAGAGCCCAAGCGCGTCTTTTGAAACAAACGAACGCACTCCGCTCTCAGCATCATTCAACGTTGGAACCGGCAGAATACCCCAATCAAAATCGATCTCCGCGATATCCGGTATTATATCGAGTTTGGATATTGAAAAAAGAGTTGTACCATCCGTAAAAGCACGATACTGTGCCGCTTCATCAGATGTCAAAAAATTTAATTCAGGCTGTGAAAAAATATATTCCAATGATTCTATAAGTTCATGTGTTCTGCTGTTATTAAAATTCATAACAGGGTAAGTACGTGCGCTGCCGACGGCAAAATAATTGTTTCCCGAAGCTGTAAACAACCCGTTTATTATATCGGTGTTTCCCGCATCAATACCCAAAACATTCAAACCGGAAGCCGCCGCATCGAGCGCTCTGCTGTAAACAAACATATTGTCATAAGTCCAAACGTCGTCATTATATAAATCGACAGGATCTTCAAGGTCATATTTCCGGATTATATCTTTATTATAAAACATGGCATATATGTGGTTAGGGTTAAACATCATATCGGATACAAGGCTGTAGGTATTGTTATTGATTGAAGAGGTTTCTGCCGCCGATTGATTATAATATTCCGCTTTTAGGTTTATAAACGGGATCTTTCTTAAATTCATAAGCAGACCTTTTTCTGCGAGACGCGCTTGTATTTCAAGCGGCACACATAAAATATCCGATATATAATTACCGGCATTTACTTCTCTTTCTATAACAGGGAGCAGACTTTCCGGTTCCCAAGGAGTAACGGCAAGACGCACCCCGCACGCTTCCTGCACCAAACGGCTCCTGTAATTGCGCAAATCGCTCAAATCCCCTCCGCCGAGTATCGGGGTGAACAGCATACTCTCGGTCGTCGCTATACGAAAATTCACCCCATCAAATTTTCTGACAGAAAATGGTTCCAAATTTATCAAGGCATTTTTGAGCGTATCTGTCATCTTTAAATTTGACGGGAACCGCAGTCTCCTGAAAATTTCCGGCACATCAGGAAAAACAGTATCAATCCGAATTTCCGACCGTTCTGACGAATCTGCAGCGTGCGTTTCATAGGATTCGGGAGTCACCGGAGCAGTCCCGTCTTCCGCTTCGTCTGTTTCCGGAACCAAAGAATCATCTTGTTCTTCTTCGTTATTTTCGTTATCTTCGTTTTCTTCGTCTTCTTCCTGCTCTGATTCTGTTATCGTTGGTATTGTTGTTTCTGATGCAGGCTGCGCAGACTGTGAAACTGTTAAAGATTCTGGTTCAATTATTTCAAAGATATATTCTTCAAGTATATCCGGCTCTGTCTGCTCTGCGGTTTCGCTGTCCGGATTAAAAATCAAAAAACTGATAATATTTCCTATATCATTAGGAGTAAAATCCGCGAAAGTTATATTTGTACATGAGCAGAAAGCGAAAACTGCAGCAAGGTTTATAATCAATAAATATTTTTTCATCAGTTGTTGTTCCCTCCAAACAGACTGACGCGGCATAAAACAGCGCGCTGCGTCCACCTGTCAAATAAATAAGCCTGACCGTCAATACTTGTAAAGTGATTCAAAACATAATAGATTCCCGGATATTCGGGCGATTCAAAATATAATAGATAATCATATTCTATATCAAACGGCCGGCTTAAAGATTCACCGAAAACAAAATCATCTATAATCATTTGTATTTCTTCACCTTCGATTATCCCGATACGAACGTTTATATCACCTGTTTGAGTTATATGTATCTGCTCTGTTCCGAAATTTTCAAGTACCGGTTCTTCAATACCCGATTCCCTGAATAAAAGGGGCAGCCCCGTTGTTTCAATATTTTCGCTGAGCCATTCAGCAGGATCAACTCCGGGGATTTCATGGAGCGTTTTTTTGCTGGCGTAATCGTCATATTCGGCATACGGCGTTTTAACAATCTCAGCCGCTCTTAAATAACTCCCGCTGTATAAATAAAGCCTGTCGTTTTCCGCATCGATAAGATTGCCGAGTTCATCGTTTTCATAATAAGGAAGATTTGAGCAGGAAAATAAGAATAATATTAAAACATAAAATATATTGATTTTTTTCATATAATTCCCCCTCGTATATATATTATACCAAATTATTAGCCTTATGTCAATACAATAAAAAAATCCGCTCCGGCGGATTTTTTATTTAAACTATTATTTCAAAAATGCTTTTATCGTCAAATTTCAACCATTCCGCTTTATATTTTTTATTTGATTTTTTGCGGAAATCAAACGTCAAAATATAACCGTTATTATTGTTTTTACTTTTCATATAACCGAGAAGCTGTTCGTATGATTCTTTTTCATATATCTCACCGCGCCATATTTTAAGTTCTATGATAAATTGCTCTTTCCCAAAATCTACGACTATATCCATACGGCGTAAATCTGTTAATTGACTTTCGATGTGATAAAATCCGTGACTGTTAATTAATGGTTTAAGATATGATAAAAATATAAGCCTTCCGTGACGTTCATAAAATTTATAATCAATTTCATTAAATATCTCAGCATAATGAACAGCAAACTTACGCAGACATAATTCCATGTCAAATCTGCCCGCTTTTATTATATCATTTTGGAATGTTTCTGTAATTTGGCTTTTATTGCGTAAATCTTTAGATATATAATAATCAGTCATTAATAGCTCAAATATTTTATTGGATATAGCTGCTCTTTCGCTGCCGTTTTCGGATTTTTTGAAAAATCCATATATAACACCTGTTTCTACAATGGGATCATATATCATATATGGTTTAAATTCGCCTAATATAAGTAAATCATAAACATAATCATATAAGTTTTTATTATTTTCTAAATTTTTGAATATATCATCAAACAATGTATTTTTTTCTTCGAGAATTAGTTTAACAGCTTTTCGTACTCCGTTCAATGTCCAGTTTTTATTTAATTCTTCGTCAATACATTTACATATTCTCGAAACCAAAAATGGATAACCGTCCGTATAATTATAAATTTCTTCGGATATTGCTGTTATATCCATTCCGCTTTTATAGTCGATTTCGTAGGTATTTAACATTTTTGAAATGTTTTCCGGATTGAACGACATATCTATAGTAAAATTTACAGCTATATTCCAAGGTGAATTATATATTTTATTTTCATCAGCTTTTGGTGTATATAAACCTTCGTTTATCATTTTTAATTTTATATTTTTTACATCATAAACTCCTGCAAGTATAACGCTGTGGAATGTATAATCTCTTTTAACTTTACGCTCTAAAAATTTATCCCGCAGTACAGCTAAAAAATTTAAAAAAACACGATTATTACTCGTTTTATCTACTTCATCTATCATCAGCACAATTTTTTGATTTTCGCATATATTTGTTATAAAATCGCTTAACATATTAAAATTCTTAATTTCGGCATTATTATCTGTCTTCAAGCTCCGCTTTATTAACTCTGTAAATTTTACGCAAAAATTTTCGGACGATGAAAAAGTTTCATCGTCTAAACCTTGAAAGCTGATTAAAATTACAATATATTCATCCAATAAAGTTTTATATAATTCGTGTAATGTCGTAGTTTTACCATATTGCCTCGCACGATTTATAGTAAAATAACTGCGGTTGTCAACGAGTTTTTTAATTTGTGCGATTTTTTCGCTTATATCAACCATATAATCTTCTTCGGGGACGCATGTACCGGTTATGTTAAATTTTTTCATGGGTTTACCTGCTTAAAATATATCATGTTTTTTATTTTAATTTATAAATAATTTTCGATATAACGCAAAATAAAAAACCTAATCATCTTCGTTTTATAAATAATATTTCGTTCCATATATATTATATCAAATTATTAACCTTATGTCAATACAATAAAAAATCCGCCGAAGCGGATTTTTTTGTTTTGACTTAATTTAACCAACAACTTTAACATCAACAACCCATTTTGAACCTGATATTGTAAATATCAAAGTAAATTCATCACCAACTTTAGGAATAAATTCTCCGGCTCCAGTTCCAATATTAGTAGTAGTTCGATTCTCTGGATCTGTAGTTGCAACCGGTCCTAATAGGTTTTCCACTAAAGTACCATCAGGTTTAATAATATCAAGCCGAACTCTTCCGTTACGATTTACAATTGTAATATTTGAATAAGTAAAAGGTCTGTTTGGAGTACCGTTAATCGTTGTTTCTATTTGATGATAACTCTCATTTACATCTAATCCTTTTAACAATAAAATGTTAGAAGAACCAAATCCTATTTGATCTAATTTATTCTGCACAGCTGCTAAATCTTCCATGTCATCTATAACACTTTTAAGCCACGTGGAATGTGTACCTGCGTTTAAAAACTCGGGGAACACATCTACAACTGCCTGAGGCGTTGCCTGTACCGCTGTAACAGACGGAGCAATATTTAATTCAATCGCTTGGTCATTGAAATAGCTCTGAACAAAACTTGTGCCTTTTATACCGAGTATCACATCAAAATCAACAGTTAATTTATCATTGGCTGAAATTTCAGCGAAAATATAATACACACCGGGACGGCTTCTGTCTGCCGGAAGTATTTCATATCCGGTAACATTTGCATCGGTTATAAAATCTACCATTATTTGGTCATAAATCGAAAGCGCATCATCGATCCAATCATTTTCAACAAAATCATAAACCGAAAGTTTCGAATAAATACCTGCAGTATGCAGCTTGTCCGCATCGCCTCCAACATAACCAAAACCGAACCTACCCGTTTTTCTGTCTCTGTTGTATGCAGTCACAACTTTATCAAGCTGCTCTAAAAGCCCGGTTTCCGAAAAATCAACTTTTATCAAAACTTCTCTGTTGTGTTCGAGGTCTACTGTGAAACCGCGTTTGGCAGCATCTCCGGGATAAAATATTCCCCCGTCAAATTTACAAGTATCAGCACAGGGCACCCAAGTATAATCGTTTGTGTAATGTATATGTCCGAGTTCTTGTGCGTCCGGGTCTGTTCCGGTTACATTTAAAGTCATAAATGCGTTTGTTATTTCCGCGCCGCCGCCGATAACGCTGCCGCTGCTCTGTCCTACGAGCCATGCATAAGTGCTTGTTAAAATCAAGCCTGTTATAAGCGCAATAGATATAATCGAAAAGAAAATTTTGCTTTTCATAAATTTTTTCACTTTACTTTTTACCTCCTTCTTTCAAAAGTAGGGGAGATTTTTTTTATATTATTCTCCCCCATTTTCAAGACGTTAAAGAATTGCTGTTAAATTATTTAGCAGATAAAATAAGTTCGTCAAGAACAACAATTTCGTTTCCGGAAGACATATTTTCAAACTGTAAACCATACGGGGTTATTGAATTAAAGGGTACGATTGTAGTCCAAGTTTCAGAATCAAGATATTCTCCTGCAGTATTATAAACAGTAGCCGTTATAACAGTAAATCCGGCATCATTTTCAATTACATCATATACCACAGTAAGAGTAGTACCTAAACCAACATTTGCTCCCCATCTGTACGGAGCATTAGAAGGTATTTCAAAATAAAGCAATCCGGTATTGGTAACACCTACATAAGTAGCAAAGTCATCCCATGCTCCTAAAACTCCGGAATCTGTTTTTGTTCTCAATAAAGTTGCCGCTCCACCTTCGAATGTAGCTGTAAGCTCTAACCTAAATCCTTTTGAAATATCTGCCGGTACCATATCTGTCATGTCAATAAATGCAACTTCAGCCGAACCATCGCTTGTAATTTTTAATCCGCCATTTGATAATTCAAAATCACCACCGTTGCTGTGGCTGTCACCTGTTGTAAAGAGTTTTTCAACCGCCGACTGTGTCATGCTGCTGAAATTAATCATAGTAAGTCCGAATACATCAAAGATAGCCTGCGGAGTAGCTTGAACTGCGATTATTTCGATTTCTATGTTATCCATTGTAAAATCGGTAACAATGTCTTGATAATGTGTTTGGTCTCTGTTAATTCCGATTATACCGAACTCAACAGAAATACCTTCCAGTATTTCAGCTATTTCAAGAGCATCAGCATTAGCATCAAAGTAAAAATAGAATACATCACCAACACGACCAACCGCACGTGAAGCAGAAGCTACTTCAAAATAAATATCATTTGAAGAAGCATTTCCGGCAGCATCTTTTAAATTTTCGAGTTTTTCTTCAAGATTATTCAATTCAGCCATCAAACCGGTTAAATCAACGCTTACAACTATTTCTCTGTTGTTTACAAATGTAGCCGTCAATGCCGAAAGATCTTCAAGCATAAATCTTACGCCTTCGCTCGGATAAAGTTTGCTGATATATTCACGAAGTTCAGGAAGCTCACCAGGAGTGACAAATTTACAAACATCTTCTATATTTACCGTTCCGATTATATCAGTATCATCTAAAGTGTTTCTCCAATTCCTGATATCTGTTGGCGTTGCACTCGCAACATCAGCAAATAAACTTATTTTTTCTGCGCCGATACCTGCATAACCGGTTACATCAAGTCCGAATGTTGCAGAGTTAATTACCGCAGCACCGCCTATTACATCAGCGTTTTCTGAAATTACAAACCAAGCATAGGTTCCACCGAGGAGTAAGCCCGAGATAAGTGTAATCGAAACGATTGCTAAGAAAATTTTGCTTTTTAAAAACTTTTTCATTGTGTTGTTTTCCCTCCAAAAATTGTTTAATTATTATTTTTCCCCGCTTTTACTCTGCAGTCGCGGTTCTGCTTTTTCAGCCTCACTGCTTTCGCGCAGTGTGGTCAAGCGGCCTCTTTTCTTGTACGGTTGTGGTTCCGTATTTTCAGCCTCACTGTTTTCGTGCAGTGTGGTCAAACGGCCTCTTTTTATGTAGTGTTGGGGTTCACTAACGCGATTTATCGCGCGTCAGCCGCTTTTTTTAACGAGGTTGCGGTTCCTCAAGGTAAAACCATAATTTATACAATTGTCTGTTTTTACCTTTTATATAGTTAGCTTTAAAGCAAATTTTTACGAACAGCTATTGCTGTGCTTTTGCTTCCGGTTTTAACTTCCTTTTTTTTAACAAGCATTTATTTTAATTGTTTCACGCAGTAATTGTTTTACGCGGTTCATATACCGCAGCAAAAATTATTATACTACCGGCAAGCACAAATATCAATCCGAGCATTAAATACGCGAGCGGATTAGTATTTTCGCCTGTTTTAGGCAGTTTGTCCAAAAACTCCGCTTCGTCAAGCGGTATTCTATCATCTTCAACATATTCCACTATTTCACCTGTGTCGGTAACCCAAAAATCCGGTACATCATCACCCGGAGAGTCGTCACCGGACGGAGTATCTGTATCGTCCACTTCACCCGGAACAAACGGACCATCGCCGTCATCTCCCGTGATTTCCGGAATATCATCTTCTAAAGCACCCGGTTCAAGAGGAATTTCGGGATCATCTACAAACTCGGTTTCAATCGGTTCTTCTTCTACTGTTCCCGGGACAGAAGGTGTTGAAACAACAGACTCGGACGGACCCGGAGCAGGGTCGCCGCCGGGCGGGAACGGCTGCTGAGGAGGATCGGGGTATAATATAGTTTGTATTTCCTCAGTAGTAAAAACAAGTTTGAAACTCGCTTTTTGTCCCATATATGAGTTTATTTGATCTTGAGATAAATCATCAGCTAAAAGTCTTGCATCGCTGAAGAAAAGATAAAACTTATATGTCGCCGAATCCCCGGAATTGTATCTGACTCTGTTAAAAGCCTCGTGAGTATTGTGAAAAACCGGAATATATCCTTCAAGCGTTCCGCTGTAAACCGTATCTGTAACACCGTTTCTTGTACGTGTAACCAGCAAATCCAAATACTCGTCCAAACCGCCGGTACTCACTTTATCTATTATCTCCATTGTGATATACCAAGCGTTTGAAGTGGTATTGGTAAAAACTACCGACCTTTCAAAGGCTTCACCCGGATAAAGAGCTGTACTCGGAAATGACGGGAAAAGCAGCGCGGGATCCCCGCTTGCAAGAAGTTCTTCTATATATACCGTTTCCTCTACATAAACTATTCCTTCGCTTCTGATTTGCATGGTACTCGCACTTACCGGCAGAGCCGCAAATCCGGCTAAGAGGCACACAACGGTCAAAACCGCTATAATTCTTTTTAATTTAATCATTTATCCTGTACCTCCTAACTTCCAACTGGTCACACCAGGTTCTTTACCACCATTATCAACCGTATATTGATACGCACCGCCGTCAGCTTGAATCGCTTCCGCTATAAGGGATACAACCGGTCGGGAAGAACCTTCACCAGTCCAATTAAACGTTAAATCAATAGTTGATTCACCGCCTGCTTCCGGTGATTTAAGTCTGTGATACCCTGTTGATTCGAACGGATCGCCACCTGTGTAAACCAAAAAATCACCGTTTATTTCTTTTTTAAGCTCCCAGTTACCTGTTATATTTCCTTGTGATAATTCAAAAGCGGAAAATTCATAATTTCCTTCTTGGTCAACCCACTCTACGGCTACAAACACCCTTAAAAGTATATCAACATTACTGTTGTTTATTATTTCATAAGAAAATCCGCCTTTTTCTTCAAGTTCAATAGCAACGGTACCCATCTGAGGTGTTCCTGTTACATCACCTTCAAGTAAACCTGCAAACCAAGCGTAAGTTCCTCCGAATGAAGCAACGCTTACAATCACACCTATAACAAGCGCGCAAACCGCAATCCTTACTAAGGGAAGTTTTTTCAATACATTCATAAAATTCATATATTAACCACCATTCCCTTTCGCAAGTATTTGTTCGGCTGTAGAACCATCAACTCCGAACACGTCTATAACGGCTTGTTTTGTCGTTTGACAATAAGCCACAGTCATACCCGGCAAATCAAAGTTTTTACCCTGTGAAATATTACCATCATACATTTTAGTGCCTTCAACTCCGTCAGAACTCACTCTTATTAACTTGTCCTTATCTTCTTCAACAGAATAAAATTTAACCTGCATTGTAAAATCAAGAGATATTGTTGATTCATTTTTCTTCATAACACCGTAAAGTTTCTCTCCGTCTTTAACAAGAGCAGAACCGTCAAAATCAAAACCCAATATTTCGCCTAATCCTAATTTATAACCCGCACCGTTCGGATGAGAATATAATTCTAAATCTTCCGGCAGGCTTATTTCATAAACAAAATCTCTGTTGGTAGCAGCTTTGCTATTGATAGTAAGAGTTAATTCTAAATCTACTGTTTGACCGGGTACACCGGGATTGCTTTCGCTGTAGTTTAAACTATACGACGCATCAATATTAACTGCTTCCATTTTGGCTTCTCCTCCCGCCAAAGTGACGCTCGGAGTCAAAACCATCCACGCCCCTACAGTACAGAGCAGCGTCGAAAACACAAGGATAAGCGCGGTTACAACAATTCTAAAATAAATCTTATTTATTTTAATCATTTAACAGGCACCTCCTTTAAGGAAGACGAATCCCTGTAATAAGGCATCGGACTCACTTTGCTAAATTCTATTTTTATAGTGCGAACAAGTCCTTCGGTTTCATCTTCGATAACATCCGCAGAATAACCATAAGGAACATATAAACTTACTTCAAAATCACGAAGCACATCAGCCTGAATATTTTCATATTCGCTTATTTCACCAGCTTTACCGGATATACGGTATTTATTAGAACCATCGTCAAGCGTTATACCAACAACGCCGTCTGTGGAACCGCTGCCTATCACTCCGAATGTTGTTTCAATCACCAATTTGCCGAGATAAAGTGCGAACAAATCAACCGTACCGGAGTATGTTTCTGTATCAGCATCAAACTCAAGTTCATAATAAACATCAACATCATTACCCGGATTTAATCCTTGTGAAGAATCGCGTGTTATAAGATAGGTATTATTTTCAGTCTCGTTATAATACATACTCAAAAAACTAAAAGTAATTTTGTTATCAATCAACATTTTCTCAGTTCTCTCTGTACATATTGCGGTACAGTCACCGCTTGCGTTATCTGTACAGCCTATGCTGTTGAAATGAACCCAAGTTACCCATACCGGCTCTCCGTCGTTTTTTATCGCTAAAGTTAGTTCAAGTACACTCGGAACTTCAACGGTAACATGTGCAACCGGAACAACAATTTTAGATATTGATAAATCTACGGGTATATCTTCCAATTTTATATAATTAAAAAATATATCGTCCGGTCCTCCACGTTCATCTGAAGTCAGTGCAACATATTTTGAATTTATGATGAAATCATAATTACCTTCTTCCAAATCGAGAATGACGTAATCGTCATCATCCGAATATCCACTATAAACCCAAGCATTAGTTCCGTGCAGCGCATACCACACATGAACATTCTTAACACCTGTAAAATCCAAAGTTACAAGAGTTGTGCTTGCTCTGTAATTATTCCTTTCGGGAACAGGTTCAACTGCGGTATCATCATCATTCAAATCATCATCGGTATTTGTTTCATCTTTATCATCTGCAGTATCATCATCTTCTTCTCCATCGTCATTATTTTCATCATCTTCTACGTTATCATCATCATCGTCATCGTCATCGCCATCATTGTTTTCATCATCTTTATTATCATCATCTTCTTCTCCATCGTCATTGTTTTCATCATCTTCTACATTATCATCATCATCTTCCTCGCCATCATCATCTTCACCATCATCTTTATTTTCACCATCGTTATCATCGTCATTATTTTCATCATCATTTACGGTATCATCATCGTTTGTATTATCATCATCATTTGTGTTATCATCATCATTTTCGTTGTTTTCATCGCCGTTTTCATCGTCATCGTTTTTTGTTTCTTCCGACCCGCCGTCACCGGATTCGCCGTCTGCGGCTCCGCCAACTTCGCTGTTTTCACCGGTGTCGTCATTTCCGCCGTCATCGGTTCCGAAAACTTCATCGCCGGTGTATTCATCATCGAGTTCCGCATGCACAAATCCATAAAACTGACCGGTCGTGCCCAAAACCATAACCAACGTAAGAATCAGTGCGACTATTTTCCGGTTCGGGGCTTTAATTTTTTTCATCGTGTTCACTCCCTGCCTTTCTTTTAAATTAATTCCCATCATTTATTTTTATCAATCCGCCTCCTTTTTACATTCGGTTTTTTACCCTGCCGTTTTTCGGGTTCCTTTTTCTCTTCCTTTTCTTCCTTTTTTTTATTTTCTGCTGTTTCTTCTTTTGCTTTTTTTTCTTTCTTTTTTTCTCTTTCCTCTTTTTTTTCTTCTGTTTTATCTGTTTCATCTTTTTCATTATTCCCGATTCCGGCGAGGTCTTCCAAAACTGCTTGTTCCGTATTTTCCGGCTGTATATCTTTACCTGCTTCTTCCGCAGCAGTTTTTCTGTTTGTTTCGTTTCCGCCGTCAACATCTGAAACAGTCTTTTTCTTCAAGTACAAATCGAAAAGCGAAGGTATCACAAAAAGTCCGAGAGCTATAACCGCTATTAATATGATTATTCCCGAAGGTTCTTTCAAGCGGAGCATAAATGAACCCATTCTGTCGAGAGAAAATAAAACTTTGCCTAAAATGCGGTCGGCTTCGATCGGTTCGTCATCCGCATTATTCGCTTCGCCTCTGGTTACAAATCTTTTTTCTTCAGCTTCACCGTATATATCGACCAACCTGTGCGTTAAAAGAGAGCTTGAAACTGTGGTACACGTCACAATGTCGCCGATCTCCAGCTTATCTGTGTCAATACTCCGGAGGATTATAACGTCTCCCGCATCAAAAACCGGGGTCATACTCGAACTCACTACTATGAACGCGCTGAAACCCAGTATGCTTTTCGGAGTTTCTCTGTCCAATCCCGACACTCCGAGTA
>Ga0099364_10002981_pt1 | contig 26697 bp, 24 predicted proteins | sample TergutTh196P3_FD_73070 | JGI IMG/M metagenome (GOLD analysis project Ga0099364, IMG submission 73070) | Microcerotermes parvus P3 segment gut microbial communities from Pointe-Noire, Republic of the Congo - Th196 P3 | ecosystem: Host-associated > Arthropoda: Insects > Digestive system > Gut ...
CTGCGAAAGGATATGCGAGACGATTCAAGGCTGAAAGCCTTGCGGATAGTGGCGCAAGGCGAAATCCTGAGTCTGTCATATTTCGCAAGGCTTACAGCCTTGATGTTATCGTGTGTCTTATACGTAGGGCGTTGCCCTACGCTAATATCCGCAAGGCTTTCAGCCTTTTGTGTCAACACGCCCTAGTGGGGATTCGTGTGAATTCGTGGGCAACAAATGGGAGATGTAATGAAATACATACAAAAAGTTGAACTCTTGCAGTTTATCACCTGGGGTGATGAACGCGGCAAGCTTATCGCCCTGGAGGGGGTCAGCAAGGAGGTTCCGTTCGACATCAAGCGGATGTATTATATCTTCGACACAACACCAGGCACAGTACGGGGTCATCATGCACACAAGACGCTCAAACAAGTCCTTGTTTGCGTTAGCGGCTCTTGTACGATTGTGTGCGACGATGGTAACAGGAAAACAGAATACCATCTTGATTGGCCAGACAAGGGGCTTCTTATCGAAGGGATGATCTGGCGCGATATGAAAAACTTTTCCAAAGGTGCTGTTTTGTTGGTGCTTGCGTCTAATCATTATGATGAATCGGATTATGTTCGGGATTACAATGTATTTCAGGAAATGTTGGATTCTTGAATTCACAGGAGGTTGACAATGTCTGAACCATTGAAATATTTTCTGCATGAAAAAGGTGTCGTAGAGCTTGGGGCCTCCATTGGCGAGGGAACTCGGGTTTGGGCTTGGGCACATATTCTTAGCGGCGCATCCATCGGTAAAGACTGCAATATATGCGACCATACTTTTGTCGAAAACAATGTTTCTATTGGTGACCGTGTCACCGTCAAGTGTGGCGTGTATATTTGGGATGGTATAACCGTTGAGGATGATGTGTTCATCGGTCCTTCTGTCACATTCACCAATGATAAATTCCCGCGTAGCCGTCAATATCCTAATGAGTATGCCAAAACCAGAGTTTGTCGTGGGGCCTCTATTGGGGCTAATGCTACGATACTTCCGGTTACGATTGGCGCATACGCAATGGTTGGGGCAGGGGCGGTGGTAACCAAGGATGTGCCGCCTTATGCCGTGGTAATGGGCAACCCAGCACGAATCACGGGCTATGTTGATGCCTCAAAAATACAAAGACAGATGTAGTCTTCATAAATGTCCAAACACCAGCAACATTATCGTTCCATCTTTAAGTCCACCTCTTTGATTGGGGGGTCTGCGCTAATTAACATTCTGATAGGCATGGTGCGGACGAAATTCGTCGCAGTTCTGCTTGGGCCTACAGGAGTTGGGCTGGTGGGGATGTTTACATCCGTTCTTGGTCCGATTAATACCATTGCCGGAATGGGCGTTGCCACCAGCGGTGTCCGGCAGATTGCCGAAGCGCATGGGAAAGGAGACACAACACGAATAAGCGAGGTCGTATCCGTCCTGCGTCGGACAGTTTGGGGAACAGGGATACTGGGATGTGTGCTAACGATTGCGTTGTCGCCGTGGCTGTCGGAATGGACGTTCAAGTCTAGAGAATATACATCGTCAATCGCGATGCTAGGAATGACTATTTTACTGGGGAACATCAGCGTCGGCCAGAAATGTATCATTCAAGGGACTCGACGAATTGCAGATTTGGCCAAAATGAGCATCTTAGAAGCTGTAAAGGGAACATTGATTAGTATCCCTTGCTACTATTTGTGGGGGCTACAGGGGGTTGTCATCAGTTTGCTTCTCTGTTCAATTGTCTCGCTTGCAATTTCTTGGTTCTATGCGCGTAAAATTCCTATACAATCCATTCGAATATCCGTCCCATTTCTTAAATCTGAAGTCAGGCGGCTGTTAGGGTTTGGTTTGCCGATCATGGCAAGCGGGTTTATGCTGGCGATAAATGCTTATTTTTTACGTTTGATTATTAAAGGGCAATTTGGGTTAGATGGGATGGGGATATGGAGTGCCGCATTTGCGATTTCGGGAATCTTGGTCAATTTTGTCTTAAATGCCATGGGAGCAGATTATTACCCGCGTCTCACAGGGGTGATTAGCGACACGGCGCAAGTTAAACGAGAAGTGAATGCACAAACCGAAATTGCGTTGCTTTTGGCAACCCCCCTGCTGCTGGTGACAATCCTCTTTGCACCACTAGGCATCCAACTGCTTTACTCAGGCAAGTTTGATGCCGCAATCCCTGTGTTACGCTGGTCGGTCTACGGGATTCTGGGGCGGGTGATTTCATGGCCACTTGGGTTTGTCATACTGGCACAGGGGCGGGGCAAGTTATATTTTTGCTCTGAGTTATTTACAAGCCTCGTCTACTTGGGGTTGATGTGGGGGTGTGGACGGATGTGGGGGTTGCTAGGAACAGGGATAGCGTTTGTGTTGTTATATGTAGTCTATACGGCTCTCATGATTGTTGTCGTTAAGACGGTTGCTAATGCACACTGGTCGTGGCATACGCTTGGCCTGATTGTTGCAGTGTGTGGAATACTTGTTGCTGCAGGGGGTATGCCTATGCTGATACAGTCACCATGGGTTTATTATAGTGTATCGGGAATAATGACCGTGGCGACTTCAGGGATTTTGCTGTTGAGGCTTTCAAAAAAGACGGGGATTACGTTCAGTGAGGTAAAGCGACGAATGTCCCAATGACTGAACACGAATGGCGGAGAGAGGCTGGCTTACATTCGTTTCAATTCGTGGAAAATCTTTGGAAAATCCTTTCATATAACGGTTGCTTTCGATGGCTGGCTCTTGTATGATAATACAAATGATTAAAATCTCAAAAAGAGAAAATGTAATCGTAGAGGTCAAGGCATCGTTCAACGCGGATGCCATTGAGACACTTGTAGTTTATTGGAAAGTGAAAGGAGATAAGGGTGATACTTGAAGGAACAGATATGAACGATAAAATTGTTAACGACAAACCTTTGGCATCCTTTTGTCTCATTTCCTATAATCAGGAGCAATATATTCGCGAAGCGATAGAAGGCGCATTCTCCCAAACCTACTCTCCGCTGGAAATTATCCTTTCCGATGATTGCTCTTCGGATCGGACGTTTGAAATCATGAAAGAAATGGTGGCAGAATATAATGGTCCGCATACCATCATTCTTAACCGTAATGGAAAAAACTTGGGGATCGGCGGTCATGTCAACACGGTAGCATCATTAGCATCCGGCACTTGGTTGACCATGGCTGCAGGGGATGATGTATCGTATCCTCATCGTGTTTCAGTCTGCATGGACTATGCCATCCGTTCCCCAAGGGCTCTCGCTATTGTCTCTCGATTCGATACTATAATCTCCAGTGCTGAAATTAGACATTATGATGGCGGATGTTCATCTGTCACGATTGAGGAGATGTCTGTGCAGAAATACCCTGTTTTGCATATAAAGGGAGCTGTTGCCGTTTGGCATCGCCAACTGTTTAATAAACCTTTGCCATCCGGGTTGGTTCATGAGGATACACTTCTTCAATACCGCGCTTTTTGTGGTGGGCAGATACTCTTTATTCCTGAGAGACTTGTGAAATTTCGTATAGATGTTGGTGTTGCAGGAACATTACGTCGATTATCATTAGATCGGGCAAAATCGTATGCGGATTACCTTATATGGGAACAGCGACGAAATAAGGCATCTGAATGGGAATTATTTTTATTTGAACATCTTGTACAAGAGTTTGACTATTTAAGGACATCTAGCGAATATCTTTACTATATGTTTGCCCGACAAGTTCGCATACGGAGATATCAAGTTAAAGGAGGATTCGACACTTTCCTTTCATGTTGCTTTGAAGCAACAAGACAACGAGATGTATACTTATTATGTGAGCTTGGGAGAGAATCAGTTAAGAAAATCATTGGAAGACGAGGTCGGTTTTTTTTGCACAAAAGCCGAATCAAGGTAATGAAAACCCTAAACAGTTTTGTTTGCCATAACGAGTTGAGTTTTGACAAATGACTAATGAGGAGGAAGGTATGTATCCTGCAAAAGTTGATGTTCCTGTTCTGTTGATTTTTTTTAATCGCCCGCAAGTAACGGCAGAAGTATTTCGACAAATAAAATCTGCCCGTCCCAGCAAGCTTTTTTTGTTTCAGGACGGGCCAAGAACGGATCGGCCAGACGACCTCGCCAAGGTAATGGAATGCCGAAAGATTATGGAGGCTATTGATTGGGAATGTGAAGTACATAAGTGCTATCAGGAAAAAAACATCCGTCAGGAGAAAAATGTGAGTTTTGTCCCGTCTGTTTTTATTGCGTTCAAGTGGGCATTCAGTCATGTGGATCGGTGTGTCGTTTTAGAAGATGATGATGTGCCGTCACTGAGTTTTTTCCCTTTCTGTGCGGAATTACTTGAACGTTATAAAGATGATGAACGGATTAGTATGATTTGTGGGTGGAATTTTATGGATGAGCGTTTGGATATACCTTACGACTATTTTTTTTCTGTTGGTGGTGCAACTGGCTGGGCAACCTGGAAGCGGATTATTGATGAAGCCTGTGAAACAGAATATGCTTTTTTGGATGACGAGTATGCGTTGAAACAGGTTGTTGACGTTTCTGGACCTTTCCGGCTGTCTAAGGCACAGATTAACTCATTTAAAGCGAAACGCTTAACAAAAGTCGCACATCATGAAGCGTTTTTTGGACCGTTGGCTTACTTAAATTCACGGTTAAACATTATTCCTAGTCGTAACATGATTAGTAACATTGGAACAGGAGAAGACGCAACTCATACACGGAGACCATCGGGTAATATTTTCAATATGAAAACACATGAGATAGCGTTTCCTCTTCGGCATCCAAAATATGTTGTAAATGATTCTGTCTATTACGATTTTGTTCAAACACTACGTTCGCCTTTATTTTATAAGCGAGTGTTAAACAAATTACGATTAAAATTTAAGAGGAAAACATTTTGAAGCAAATAACACTGGTTTTAGGGACACGTCCAGAAGCGATAAAATTGGCACCTGTCATTTTGGCATTAAAAGCGCATCCACATGTTGTGTGTAAGGTTTGTGTGACGGCGCAACACCGGCAGATGTTGGATCAGGTGCTAGAGGTCTTTGGTATTGTTCCAGACGTGGACTTGGATTTAATGCAGCCCAATCAGACCCTTGCGGGGTTGACTGCACGCGCAATCGAGGGAATTGATGATTACTTGGCAAACGATAAGCCCGATGTCGTTTTGGTTCAAGGAGACACCACGACCGTACTAGCAGGGGCGTTAGCCGCATTTTATCGAAAAATTCCAGTCGGTCATGTTGAGGCGGGTTTGCGGACAGGGAATATGTTGTCTCCTTGGCCTGAAGAGGCGAACCGGGTTTTGACGACACGGCTCACGCGTTGGCACTTTGCGCCGACTGAAATGAACCGCCAAACCCTTCTTTCGGAGGGAGTGGCAGATTCTTCCATTTTTGTGACGGGAAACACGGTCATTGATGCGCTCTTTATGGCGTTAGAAAAAGTGAAGGCACAGCCTCCACCTATTGTCGGTTTGCCTGAAGAATCCTTGGATTTTTTGGAGATACGGAAAATGGTGTTGATTACCGGACATCGGCGTGAGAATTTTGGAGAGGGGTTTGAAAACATCTGTCACGCCATTGCAAATTTAGCCGATGCATTCAGAGATGTCGTTTTTATCTATCCTGTGCATCTGAATCCTCATGTGCGTAAACCTGTCGAGCGTATTTTGCGTAAAAAGGATATCAAAAATATTTACCTCATCGAACCCCAGTCTTATCTTCCGTTTGTGGCATTGATGAGCCGTGCGCATCTCATTTTAACAGATTCCGGCGGGGTTCAGGAAGAGGCCCCTAGTCTTGGCAAACCTGTTCTCGTGATGCGGGATACAACGGAGCGACCTGAAGCTGTGGAGGCAGGGACCGTAAAATTGATCGGGACAGGATTCCAGAATATCATGGATGCAGTGGCTTTACTGTTGACCAATGAAGCCGTTTATCATAAAATGGCACATACCATTAATCCTTATGGGGATGGAATGGCGACGAAACGTATTTTAGACGTTTTGCTTCATGAGTAGTTTGGTATGAATATTGGTATCATCACAACATGGTTTCCGGCGGGGGGGGGGTATGTATCGAAGGCATACCGCCATGTTTTGGCACAGGATCATCAAGTTTTCATTTATGCGCGTGGAGGCAAAAGATACAAAGGGAATCCGAATTGGGATCATCTGTATGTGACATGGGCACCGCGGCATTACCAGGGGACAGGTATTTGGGCTTGGCATTTTCGTCAATGGATACGGCGACATAACATTCAGCTTATTTTATTTAATGAACAGCGCCATTGGTTCCCTTTGCTTGTTGCAAGGAAAGAGGGTGTTATCACGGGTGCATACGTTGATTATTATACGCAAGATTGGGTGTCTGCCTTTCGTACCTATGATTTTCTCATCTGTAATACCCAACGTCATTTTTCTGTATTTTCATGGCATCCCCAGTGTTTTTACATTCCATGGGGAACAGATATAAACATTTTCAAACCCCGTGAAACGAAAATCAAAAGACCTGTCACATTTTTGTTGAATGCTGGTTGGGAACTGCGATCAGAACATGATCGGCGTGGAACAAGTTTGGCGTTGAAGGCTTTTCAGGGTATACAAGGGGAATGTAAATTACTGGTATTTTCGCAAATTCCAATAACACAAATATTCCCTCAATGGCGAGACCTGTTGCTCAACGATAAACGGATTGAAGTCAAAACAGGAACGTTTGACCCATTCCCCTATACGGAAGCAGATGTCTATGTCTATCCATCCCGTTTGGACGGGATTGGATTGACATTACCTGAAGCAGTGAGTTCCGGATTAGCTTCAATTGCAACCAATTCGCCTCCGATGACTGAATTTGTTCAAAAGGGAAAGACAGGCCTATTAGTGGATGTTGAGAAGTATTTAGGCCGGTGGGATGGTTATTATTGGGCTGAAAGTATTTGCTCAATACAGGAATTAAAAAATGCCATGCAGTTTTACATTGACCATCCTGATGTACTTGAGCAACACAAGCAATCTGCGCGAAGTTTTGCTGAACGGAAGCTCTGTTGGGAACGAAACGCAAAAGACATCAATCAAATGATTGACCGCATACAGCGGCTGGATGTGTCAAAAACGTGTATCCCTCGTTTGACACAATTAGATCGCCAAGGGAGACAGGCACCTGCTTGGAAAAAAATTGCTTTAATTGCGTATTCACTGTGGTTGAAGATCACCTCAACTCTTTTGAAACGATGATCCGAGTTTATTAAAGAAAAATCAAGGGAAGACAAAGATGCACATTGCGTTATGCTCACCTGTTGCGGTTGACCTGTTGGATAAACATCTGGAACATTCACAGCCATTAATAAAGGGTTATTCTTTCCCTCTCGCATCCTATCTTGTCATTAAGTTGCTGGAACGAAATCATCGCGTAACGGTGGTCTCGATATCGTATGAGATACAAAAAAAGAAGGAATGGAGGAGTCTGGATCAGCGGCTTCGCGTCATTGTCCTTCCCCGTCGCCACCTGTACTTTGTCTGCTTGGACGCTTATCGGCGCGAAGTGAACGCGATGTGTCACGAATTGCGAATGTGCCGTCCCGATATTGTTCATGCGCAATGGACGTATGAATTTGCAGATGCAGGATTGTCGAGCGGTCTTCCATGTTTGGTGACAGCAAATGATGCCCCATGGATTATCGCCCGACAGTTTCATTCGTTGTATCGTCTATACCGGGCTATTTATGAAAGTATTTGGATTGCCCCACGACTATCTTACATGACTTCCGTCTCAACACATATTGACTCTGTTTTCCGAAAAGAACCTTTTTTCAAGCCTCAAAAAACATGGATTGTTCCGAATGGTATTGATGCGCAATTTGTCGTGAAATGCCCAAAGCAACGTGTTGTTAATCCGTTGTCCCCTGTGTTTTTCGGGTTAAAAAATCCAATCCCATTATTACGTGCGTTTCAATATGTCCGTTCAGTACTGCCTACAGCACGTTTATATTTAAGCACGTTATCACTTGGGGGACGTTTCTCACTGGACCGTTATGTTGTTCGAAACAAACGCTTCGAAGGCGTGGAATGGGTCGAGCCTCTGCCCAATCATGACCTCTTGCGTTTTCTTGAAGAGCAAGTTGATGTCGTGGTTCATACGTCAAGGGAGGAATCGTTTTCAATGATGGTACTTGAAAGCATGGCAAAGGGGATTCCCGTCATTGGCGGCAGGAACAGTGGTGCCGTTCCTTATGTGCTAGGTGATGGAAGCGCGGGAGTCTTAGTGGATATTCAGTCGTCCCGAGAAATTGCGGACGCCATGTTACGGCTTGTTCAAGACACTGCGTTTTATCAGCAGATTGCAACACAAGCATTAGCACGTGCTCGTGAGTGTTTCCTCTTAGACAATATGGTGTCAGAATATGAGCGAGTTTACAGCGAAATACTCAAAAATGCGAAAGGTTTTTAGCCTTTTTCGTGAATACACCCTTGTTATTTTTAGAGTATCATGCCGTAGATTAGAGCTTGTCGTCCCAATAGTTTTTATGGTATTGTTATAACGTTTTATCTTTTTTCAGCCAGAAATGTTTGAAGCAGATAAGTTTTTGAAATACGGGAAGGATTATGTTGAAAAATGTTTCATTTGTCATTTTAGTTGTTATTTTGTTGTTAGCCATCTTAATGGAACCGCTCGTCCTTGGACGGATTGGTGGTATCTCCTCCGTCATGATTGCGGTAGTCATTTGTCTATTAGTGGCATCCTACAAAAAAGATGACATTCCTTTTTTCAAAGCAGTGACCTATGGATTTCAAGCCAATAAGGGGTTGCTCTTCTTTTTTGTTGCGTTTTACTTTTGGGTAACTGTTGGTTATTTTCGCAACATCGAGAGTGTGTATCTTAGTGAGGTCAAAATACATCTTACGGGAATTTTTGCTTTATTTTTGGGTCTGTTCCTCTCTGTAAACAAAAAATATACACGTATTCTCATCCTTGTGGTGATTCCATTAATGCTTTTCCATGCGTTTGCAGCAAAAAAATTTGTGGATGAGACGGGTAATGACTTACGTTCGGCGTTAAAAGATCCCTCAATAGCACTTGGGCACACAAATTATTGGACAGCTTTCGTAATGCTTTCCTTGATTCTTACCGGTTATCTGTTCGACGAGAAGAATAAAATCATTAAAATCATTGGAGTGTTATGCTTAATACCACTTTACTATGCAATACTGATTTGTGGTTTTGCAACACCCGTTGCCTTGTTTATCATTGGGCATCTATTATTGGGCTTTGCCTATTTCAGGTTTGGGAAGAAAAGAAACGCTCTGGTATTGAAACGCCTTGTTCTTTTTGTCGGATTGGTTATATTGTGTACTGGTGTGGTACTCATGTTGTCTCAAGCAAAAAGTAGTTCACTAGCCAGCATTCAGTCGCGGTTTCAGATGTTTCTCGAAGACCCAAGAGGAGGTGGATATGAGAGAAATCGTTCCCGTTTCGATTTGATTTTTATTTCGATGGATACATTTAAAGAAAATCCAATATTAGGTTGTGGTGGGGGATATCTGAATAATCCTAAAACTGGAGGACATCAAGCGATGTTCGATTATTTAGCTCTTTATGGTATCGTCGGTGGGGGAGCAATGATTATATTTGTGTGCTTATGTCTCCTAAATGCTGTTCAGCGATGTAAGCAAGAGAAAAACTGGGCATCTTATGGACGGTTTGCAGTAGCAGGAATGTTCATGGTCGTTGGGATTGTGAATCCTTTATGGTTGGGCCCTGCAGTAGTGCCATTTTTCTTGCTTGCACAACCATTTAAATTACCTAAGCAGCGTTTCGTTTTGAACCAACCCAAATCTAGGACATATGGATATGCCATAAAACAACAGAGACTTCATCCCTACGAACCACCTCCTGTTGCTCACAGAACCTTCGAGGCGTGGAGATCGCCTTGAAAACGATTCCCGCTATGATTAAACGAATCTTATGGATAGGGCCGATGTTTAATGCGGAGGTTTTAAGGACTCGCTTAGCACCCAATCAAGCAGGGGCAAAGTGGTCATGGGCGTTATTGGATGCGCTCACGCAACTCGGCATACACGTCGAAGGAATCTCGCATTGCCCAGAGCAGATGTGGCCTCGCGGCAAAAAGTTTTGGGTACCTGCAACAGGTTGGGCGATAGAGAAATATACTGCGCATGGCATTGGGTATTTCAACCTACTTTGGATTCGTGAGCGATTTTTGGCATGGCAGTATCGAAGGAAACTGAAACAGGTATTCAGTTCACATCCCCCGTTTGATGCCGTTCTCGGGTATAACATTATTTTCCCGCAGGATATTGCTGTCACAGAAGTGGCAAAACGCTTAGGGATCCCTTATTTCGGGATTATCCTGGATGGAGAAGACCCACGCCGCGATAACTGGAGGGGGTTGCTACAGAATACGAAACATGCGACGGGCTTGGTCTTCCTCTCGCATTGGATGGCACAAAATTATCCACAACTGTTGCCTACATTACATTTTGACGGCGGAGGAGGCGAGTGGAAAGGCGAGAAAGCCATTCGTATGCGAGAAAATAAGTTGGTTGTTTACACGGGGGGATTTGATGAGTCACGTGGTGGAGATTTTCTTGTTGAGGTGGTCCGCCAATTGAAGTGTAAAGAAACACGTATTGTTTTGTGCGGCAAATGCGACAGGGGCAAAACGTATGCAAGGTTCGGCAATGACCCGCGCGTGGAGGTGAAAGGTTTTGTCAGTGAAACGGAAATGGACGACTGGTGTTGCCGCGCATCCCTATTCCTGAGTACCCGTGATTCGAAATACGGGGATAACATCGTCAACTTCCCCTCGAAAATACCAAATTATCTGGCGTATGGGAAACCCATCGTCAGCACATGGCTTCCAAGCCTTGCCCCAGCGTATCGAACGGTATTAGATGTCATTGACGAGCAGGATCCGGTCATATTCGCTGCGCGGATAGAACATCTACTGGCCCAACCTGACGAATACTATCTGGAGAAATCAAAACAGATTGAGGCATGGTATTGCGCTGAAAAGACATGGTTAAAACAGACGGGTAAACTGCTCGAATGGATGAACACTACGTTGTCGAAAAACAAAAATAGGGGAGGCACGTAAAGACAATGCGTGATCAAAACATTGATATTCTACGCGGACTTGCGGCATTTGTGGTGGTTTTCATCCACACGCCAGAAATGCAGACGAATGGTATTGTGCATTTGTTTTGGCTACGTGTGTTGCCGCCAGCAACTGCTATTTTTGCGATTTTAGCTGGCTGGTTTATGATACAGTCTTTAAAAAAAAATTCATGCTCCTCTTCGGAGGTAATGCTTGAAAGATGTCAAATTGCCCAGTCCTTTATAAAGGATAAGTGGCACCGCATTTTTATTCCATATTTAGTTTGGTCTGTCATTTATGTATGTGTAAATTGTGCTGAAAAGCTATTACGGGGCAAACCATTCACCTATGACTTTTTCTGTGTCTCGCAATGGACTCGTATCATTTTTAAAGCTGGAGCATCGGGGCATTTGTGGTTCCTTGTGTTTTTGTTTTATGCGCAATGTCTTTTTTGTGTGTGGTTTCTCTTTGCGCGGAACAAGAAATGGTTTAACCCCCTTACGTTTTTGATTGCGGTCAGTATCATCGCATGTTATACAGTGCCACCCGTAGATTCCTTTTTCCGCAGGCTTTTGTTTATGTTAGGCTATTTGTTTTTGGGAAGCAGCCTGATGTTATCAGGAAAAACGATGTTTGAACGATATCAACGGCAGATTGCGATTTGCTCTTGTGTTGGCATTTGTTTGCATATCGTGTTGTGTATCTACCTTAATAAGGCATCTCCGATTGCAATGTTTATACCTGTGTTATATGTTTGTGCTGCGCTTAGCCTGCCAAAGTGGACGATGCTGCAATGGGTGTCAAATATAGGTGTCTACTCGATGGGAATTTATATTTTCCATGTCCTCGTGGTTACCGCAGGAACACTTATGTTATCAACAATTCCATGTTTGAATGGAATCAATATTTCTCCGCTTTTTCTTGCAATGGTATATTTTGGGATAAGCTATGGTGTTATCCTCGCTTTACGCAAAGCGCATTTGCCAGGATTGCATAGATGAGTTATCGTTTGAACATAAAATGAGAGGCCGAAAATGATAAAAGACAAATTGACCAACAGGCAAAAACAGTTTTTCTATCATGTGATGTACACCCCTTATATCTTTCGGGATATTTTATTTTGCTGGGTAAAGGGATTGCGGTGGTACCCAGACTGGAGGCTGAGAGGATTACCACTTATCCAAATAGGGGGGAAGGGTAGTGTGTTGAAAATAGGTTATGCGTTTACAGCCGTTAGTAATCCTAAGTGGAACTCACTTGGTATTTTTCAACACGTTACCATTAAGACGACTGGAGTTGGCGCACAAATCATTATCGGGAATCATGTGGGGATTTCGGGGTGTACAATCTCGGCTGAAAACTCAATAACAATCGGGAGTCATGTGTTGTTGGGATCAGGGTGTTTAATTACGGATTCAGATGCGCATCCTATTGATCCTGATGAACGTCGCTTAGGCGGAAAAGGAAAGTCAAAACCGATTCTCATTGAAGACGATGTTTTTATTGGCGCACGGGCAATCGTGTTGAAAGGCGTGACGATCGGGAAAGGGAGTGTGGTGGGGGCAGGTACGGTGGTGACAAAAAGTGTCCCCCCATACAGTATTGTTGCTGGGAATCCCGCAAAAGTCATTGGCGATAGCAGAAAAAAATAATTATTAATCAAAAGAGGAGACAATGAAAGAAATCTATTCAAAATGTGTGAAATGGCGGATGGTATCCTTACTGTTGTTGGCAGTCGCGGTGATTTGGACATTGGAATTGTTCAGTGTGCAAGCAATGTCGTTCAGCTATAATGCTTCGATTTCGATGCATAAGTGGGTGGGTGCGCAAGCGACTCGTCTTCTGCTGAATGCCGCATTTTCAGTCGGCTGTGTTTTCTTATTACCATGCAGTTTAACAATCGCATTTTTTATCGGGTTCATCGTGTTCGCCCAAATTTCGGTATATTATATGGCAGTGTTCGAACGTGCCCTAACATGGACGACGATACAGGCGCAATGGTCAGAGGGGATTGTCGGTGCACAGCTCGACTGGGAGTATTTGAATATACCTCTTTTACTGGCGATGCTGACGACACTGGCAATCAAAATTTTTCTGTTAATCTGGGTGAAGCGAAAAGGAAGGCGTTCCGCGATGCGTTGGATCGGCATCACAGCATGGTTCATTTATTGCCTGACGACCATCACAGTCATGAACAGGTTCGATCCCCCGCGACAATTGCGCACACATGTGCTAGGCGACCGCTTTGGCTTCACATACGGTTTTGTGTTGCTTTGGGCGAGTGAGGCCGTATATCTCAATCAGGAACAATTGCTCCAGGGGGCGGTCGAGCAGCGCGTCAATGTGACAGACCGTCTTGCGGAGCTTGAACCGTTACTGCCGCTTACAGGGGATGTCGTCATCCTCCAGGTGGAGAGCCTCGACTGGCGGTTACTAAATCATTACGTAAATGGAAAGCCAGTATCGCCGTTTCTCAATCGTCTGGCTGACGAGGCGATGTTGTTCAAAATCACCGATATCCACGCAAATGGATCAGGCGATGCCGATTTCATTATGCTCAACGCCGTTCCGCCCTCGCCAGTAGTGATGACATATACCTTAGTGCATTATCCCTACCGCGACACTCTGCCACAGCTAGCGGCGTGTGTTGGATATACGACAGCGATATTCCACGGAAATACTGGGAATTTTTATTCTCGGGCGCAGGCATTTCAACGCATGGGGTTTGACGAGTTGTGGTTTTTGGAGAAACTGCGCGACGAGGGTGGATTACCCTTGAATCGCTGGGATATAAGGGATGACAAGGTGTTGGCATTTTCACAAAAACGTTTGCAGGAAGAGCACGGGATGCAACGCCAGTTACATTACATTATTACCCTCACCAGTCATCTGCCATTCACCTATCTGGAGCCTGCCGAATGGACATTCCTGCCAGAGGCGAACAACATGCTTGACCGATATTTCAACAGTATAAACTTTGTAGATCGTCACTTGGAGCAATACGTTGACGGATTGGCGCAGGGAACCTTGGTCATTATTTTCGGCGACCATCGTGCCCCTGTGAATTACGGCGCAGAAGGAGAATATGTGCCGTTCATTATTCATCGTGTGGGAGAACGACTGGCGGTACGACAAGCTAGTCGCACATTACCAATCGCGTATTCAGGAGAATTGACCTTGCTGGATACCGCATCATATGTTCACCGATTGTTTAAGCAACAAGACAGAGAAGAGATTGGTGTACATGAATAAAGAGACTACTTCTCAAGTGAAGGTCTAGCATATGAAAATTCTTCATGTCGTGTGCACTTTTTTGGAGGGGGGGGGAGTCGCAGATGTAATTCGGTGTCTCGTTGCTGAAGAGTCGGTATTAGGACATGACGTGACACTTGCTTTTGTTGGAGAGACTAACGTTGAAGTGAATCCACAGGTCAAAATGATCAGTTATAAAAAGTCGTACTTTCAGTTTTGTTATTTTTCATGGGAGATGCTGACGCACCTATACCATGTGATACGTGACATGGATGTTGTACATGTACACTCGAATTGGACATTTCCAGTATGGTGGAGCGCATGGTTGGCGATTGTACAAAAAAAACAACTGGTCATGTCGTCGCATGGGTGTTTCGATACTGTGAAATTGAGACATTCTGCTTTTAAGAAAAAAATGGCAGGATGGATTGATCGTTGGATGTTACGCAGAGCCAATGTTGTCCATGCCTCAAGCGAAGCGGAGGTCATGTGGCTGAAAACATTTATTGGTAAATCCAACAAACGGAACTCCTCTCGATTGGTTGTAATCCCGTTAGGCATTATTGTACCAACACTGGAGGGACAATGGACCCAAAAGACACAGGGTGATCAGAAAAGAATTTTGTGTTTGGGTCGTTTGCATCCGCTGAAAGGACTAGAACTTCTACTTGAAGCATGGATGGGGTTAAAACAATCAGGGAAGTTCTTGTGTTGGAATTTGACCATTGCTGGTCCTGATGTGCAACTGACAAAACGACGACTGCAAACAATGATTGAGACGCTGAGGATTGATGGAGTTGAATTGAAGGATGGTACGTTTGGTAGTGACAAATGGCAACTGGTATGTACTTCGGATCTATTTGTGTTACCATCGAGAAGTGAAAACTTTGGAATCGTTGTTGGCGAGGCGTTGGCATGCGGCGTACCTGTGGTGATGACAGATGTCGGGCCGTGGAAAACGGAAATGGAAAAATGTTTTGGGCGGGGGGTATCGAACGCCCCAATTCAGTTTGTAGAGACAAGTGCGCCAGGGATTGCAGATGGGCTGTCAAAAATGATGACCTTGGATGATGAGACACGTGCGGAGATGGGGCGTAACGGGCAAGCGTGGATTCGCAAGGAGTTTCAGTGGAAGCGTGTCGCAGAACGCATGATCGAAGTTTATGTGAATTAGGCCTGTTTGATATTCTGCGTCATCATCTAACGTTATCTAGGCATAGATTATTGATTCGTACATGAGGAGTTTGAAATGACTGTTTGGCTATGCAATCCGTTTGATAATCTTCCCGGTGAAGATGGACGTATACAGCGATATACATTGCTGTCCGAGGCGCTTATTCAGGCAGGGCATCAGGTCGTTTTTTGGTCGAGCGACTTTCGTCACTTAACAAAAGCCAAACGGAAAGTCCCGCCCGTCTATTGTCATAACGGGATTCATGTCCGGCAAATCCCAACCGTGCCGTATTACCAGAATATCGGGTTGCAACGGTTGTGGAGCCACTGGCGACTGGCACAGGACTGGAAACGGCTCGCGCTTACGTATGTGGCAGAGACCCAACAGAAACCGGATGTGATTCTCTGTTCGTCACCGCCGATCCCGTTGTTTAAAGTGGGGCATTACCTAGCCAAAAAGTTTGGTTCTAAAGTTTTTTTGGATGTCCAGGACCCCTGGCCTGATTGCTTCTATCGCGTGATACCGAAATGCATCCGCAAAATAGGAACGTTGCTCGTTAAGCCTTTCCTGATGCCGCTTCATCTGGAAATACGGCAAGCCTACAAATGTGCAGTCGGTGTGTCTGGATTGTCAGATGCGTATCGGACCTTCACCAAACGGGAAGACTTCCAGGAGTTTGTTCTTTGCATGAGATTGCCAGCGAACCTTGACATCAAAATGAAAGCGCATGAGCTAAGGCTCTGTTATCTCGGCAACTTGGGAAGCACCTATTATTTGGAAACGGTTATGAAAGGGATGGAGCAATTAATCAAAGATAAGAAACCCGTTCAGCTAACGGTTGCGGGGGGGGGGCCGAAGAAAGAACTTGTTGAAAAATATGCGGCGTTATATCCGCAAATCCGCTTTAAGGGATTTATTGACGAGGACGGATTAGATCACGTGCTGAGGGATTCGGATGTTGGACTCATCCCGGTTTCGGCGGAGACATTCGCTTTATTTGCTGGTAAAATGATTGACTATACGGGATATGGGTTGGCCGTTTTGAACGGGTTGACAGGTGGTACTGAAAGAGCACTGTCGGAGTACGGTGCAGGTGTCATGTATCAGGTGAACGACCATTTGTCATTTGTGAGCACAGTGAATAAAATGCTGGAGAATCCATCGTGGGTTTTGCAGATGAAACACAACGCCCGCAAATTGGCGGAGGCAAAATTCGATGCGGATAAGGTGTTTCCCGCCTTTGTTCGTTGGATCGAAGAAAAGGCAGGTTCGCCTTTGGGGGATGTTGTAAAATGCTAGTCGTATGGGTAGATGGGATTGTCACTCCTAATCGTGGAGGATTAACCTTTTAGGGGAGGGTAACGAATGGACTTCTCTTTTGACGTGGATCACTTTATCAGGCACTATGTGACCCGCCGGGAACAAAGCCTGTTGACCGAAGATTTTGTCCGTTACAATACGGAACTGCATGACCGCATTGATGGTAAACGAGTGTTTGTTATCGGTGGTGCGGGTTCCATCGGTTCACATTACATTAAAGCACTCTTGCGGTTTAATGTCGCATCGCTTTATGTTGCCGACATCAGTGAAAATGGTCTCACGGAGTTGGTACGTGACCTACGGAGTTCCGGCATCTACACAATCCCACGTGATTTTATAACGTACCCCGTCAGTTTCGGTGACCGTGTCTTTGAAAAGATATTCAAAACCTATGGACCGTTCGACATTGTCGCAAATTTTGCTGCGCATAAGCATGTCCGAAGCGAAAAGGATATTTTCTCCATTGAGGCAATGATTGAAAATAACCTCTTCCGCGCCCGCGACCTGTTGAACCTTTTGTGTGAAGCCCCCCCGCAGCGTTTCTTCTGCGTCTCCACGGACAAAGCTGCAAATCCAGTCAACATCATGGGCGCGAGTAAGAAACTTATGGAAGAGTTAATTATGGCTTATGCGAACAAGCTCCCAGTCACAACAGCTCGTTTCGCAAACGTGGCGTTTTCAAACGGAAGCCTGCCCTACGGGTTCCTTGAGCGCCTGAACAAACGGCAACCTTGGTCTTGTCCGTTGGGCATACGCCGCTTCTTCGTGTCCCCGATGGAATCGGGAGAGTTATGCCTGATTGCCTCCATTATGAGTAATAGTGGTGACATTGTTTTCCCGAAACTTGATGAGTACCACGACATGATTCCCTTTGACCAAATCGTCCGCGATCTATTGACCGTTCTCGGTATGACCCCCAACCCTTGCGTCAGTGAAGCCGAAGCCCGTGAGAAATGCCTATGTTCCTCGTCACCGACAACATGGCCTGTCTATTTTTTCGAGCCTGACACTAGCGGCGAAAAGCCATTTGAGGAGTTTTTCGTTCCGGGCGAAACACTTGATCTGGACACGTTCGTCAATCTAGGCATCATCAAAAACACCAAACCGCGTAGCCTCGAGGAGATAGATGAGATGTTCACGGCATTACGTGCCGTTTTTGCCAAGCCATACGGTAGCAAGGCGGAACTCGTGGACATCTTAAAGGACTATCTCCCTAACTTTTCCCATATCGAGACGAACAAGTCCCTTGACCAAAAAATGTAATTCCATTTTTGAGAATCTCCACGTGAAAAATCCATTTAGACATTGCCTTTGTGGGGAGCGGTTGTGATATAATAGCGGTATGAGGGATAAATCGGTAAAGTCGTATATTCGAGCGCGCGGCGCATTGTTCTGGTACTCGCCGGAGGACAAGGGCGAGACCGTGAGCGATGAGTTGCTGGTCGAGCATATCCTGAATTACGGCACGATGGCGGATGTGCAGGAGCTCTTTCGCGTCATGGGGCTGCAACGGGTGGCGGAAGTATTCAAGGGCATGAAGGGGCGCAAGGTGTTGAATTTCTTCCCAGAAATCTGGAATTTCTTTAATCTTTTTTTCACACGTCATGCACACTGAAATTTTTAATTCGGATCAGGTCGGTCTGCTTCCCGTCATGAAGCTCTTCCGAAAAGAGTTTTATCTGGTCGGCGGGACGGCGATTGCATTACAGATCGGGCATCGCCGATCCATTGATTTCGACTTGTTCACGCTGAAACCGTTCGGGGCTAAGCGTGTGCTGAATGTTCTGGAAAAAGCAGGGAAACACGCTACGGTCACACGACGGGTCAGCGAGCAATTAAACCTTATCGTGGACAACGTGAAGGTCACGTTCTTTGAATATCCGTATGCGGTCGAGGCGGATGTGAGCGATGTGACGTTTCGGATTCCGAACCTATTGTCTCTTGCTGCGATGAAGGCGTTTGCGCTGGGACGTCGGTCGAAGTGGAAAGATTACGTTGACTTGTTTTTCCTGTTGCGTGAACGATTCAGCCTGTCCGAAATTATCGCTCAGGCGGAGGGCATCTTTGGCGAAATGTTCTCCGCAAAATTATTCCGATCTCAGTTGGCTTACCATGCGGACATTGATTACTCGGAAAAGGTGGATTATATGCCTGGGCATGAGGTGGACGGCGAGACCGTGAAAGCGCAGTTGATTGACAGGGCACTGGAGGGTGTCGTCTAATATGCCCCTACAATACCCAGTCGTCTTGGTGCATGGGATTGTCGCTCACGACAGGGGGGGCATCCTCAATTTCTGGGGCAGGATCCCCAAAAAACTGAAGGAGAAAGGGGTCAAGGTTTTTTATGGGAATACGGACGCATGGGGCGATTATGAATCCAATGCCCAGATATTAAAAACAACGGTTGAGCAAATCCTCCGCGACACAAAAGCGGAGAAAGTGAATATCATCGCGCACTCCAAAGGCGGATTGGATTCACGCTATTGCATTTGGAAACATCAGTTGGGCGATCACGTCGCCAGCTTAACGACACTCTCAACGCCGCATCACGGCGCGGAGATCGCCGACCTCATTTTGAGGAGGAGTCTTGCTCATACGGCAATGGTGAAGAAAACCCTTGATGTCTTTTGCAAATTATATGGGGATGCCAATCCGAACATCTATAACGTGAGCCAACAATTAACAACGCAGAAAATGAAGGACTTTAATAAAACCGTGTGCATGGATGAGAGGGTCTATTATCAAAGCATCTACACGACAATGAAAAATGGGTTGGATGACCTCATGTTTTTCTATAGCCACTTATACGTTAAAAGCGTCAGCGGGGAAAACGACGGGGTTGTCAGTGCGCACTCCGCAACATGGGGGGATCATGTCGTGAAAATTGAGGGCGGGATCTCCCATGCGGAAATCGTTGACTACAAGCGGAAAAAAATATCGGGAATCAATATCCCGGGGATTTACATGGGGATTGTGGACGGATTAAGCAAAAAGGGGTTTTGATGTCGCCCTGAAATCAGAAGACCCTGGCAGTTGACATTTTTTTTACATTTAGTTTACAGATTATGGGTTGCCATTTTTTTGATGTTCTTTTATATTAAAAGCGTTTTCGGACGGATTAGCAGAAAGGAAAATCACATGAGTCATTTACGGTTGCTCCCTTATGGGATGATGGTGATGGCCGCTGTTGCCGGCGGGGTAGGGGCGGCGGAGAATGAGCCTGTCGGCGAAGCTCCGGTTGTGTCGTTGGCACTGTTCAAGAACGGTGTCGCTTCGGTCATGCGCGAGGTACGCCCGCCGGCGGCGGATGCGTTTCTTCTCGTGGATAAAATTGAGCCCGCTCACGGAACGCTCTGGTGCACGGCAGGCGACAACTTCCGTCTGAAGACCGTTACCCGCACGTTCGAGAAGACGCTCGACACCCCCCCGCTCAACGATATTTGCCAGGCTTATGACGGGTGCAAGGTGGTCGTGACGTTTCTGGCGGCGACCTCAAACGCGCTCGCATCAAGCACCGTGAAAGGCGACGGTTTCCTGGCCCTCCTTTCCGCAGGGGAGGGGAAAATCCCGACGGAGATCACCGGCACGGTTGTCAATCCCGCTGCCCCGGAGCAGTCGAAAACCTTTAGCCGGGAGTATGAGGAGGATCGCTGGGGGTGGCGTCCGTCGTACAATGACATCATCAGCAGCCGCTTGCGCAATGTCACGCCCGCAAGCACACACTTGACGCTACGGCTGGAATCCGGGCAGCGCGTGGCGATTCCGACTGGACTGATTGCCAGCATCCGCTCCGAGACGATCAACACGACGGCAAAGGAGATGCGCGAGGTCTGGCGTGTCGAAGGCGCACAGAAGCCGTTTGTCATGGCCTACCTCGCAAAAGGGGCCGCGTGGGCGCCGGCCTACCGCTTAAACCTGATCAGCGACACGAAACTGAGCATCGTCATGTCTGCGATCATCCGCAACGAGATGGCGCCCTTCAAGGATGCGGAGGTCAACCTCATCTCCGGGTTCCCCAACATCGAGTTCGCCAACCGCACGAGCCTCATCGTCCCGGGGAGTACGCTCGCCTCGTTTTTTGAGGGGCTTTCGCGGCCGCAAGGCAGCGGGCGGAATGCCATCATGTCGCAAAGCATGATGAAGGTGACGCTTAATTCCAGCTCCGGGGACTATGATTTGCCGGCGGTTCCCTCCGAGGAATCCTCCATGGACATCCACTACCGCAGCATCGGCAAGCTCTCGATGGATGTCGGGGAGACGCTCTACCTCCAGCTGGAGCAGGCCGAAGTCGTCCCGTACGAGCGTGTGACGGAATGGAAAATCCCTGACCGCCGTGACGTGTACGGGCGCTTCGTAAACAAGGAAGACGACATCGGAGAGTTCTGGGATATGTTGTGTTTTCGGAACCCGTTCAAGTCGCCCATCACCACCGCCCCGGTTGAAATTGCGGACGGCGCGAAACTGCTGGGGCAATCCACTGTCACCTGGGTCAACCCCGGTCAGGGTGCGTCGGTCAAAGTGACAAAGGCACTCAGCGTGGTTGGCAGTTTCAACGAGACGGAAGTGGACCAGCAACGTCCTCTTGTTGACTGGGGTGGCAACCGCTATCGCAATCCGGATGTGACGGGTGAGTTCCGCGTCAAGAATTACCGGGGGGACTCGGCGAAAATCTCCGTCCGTCTCCAGGTGTCGGGCGAATTCCTTTCCGCCTCGCTCGACCCGACAGACCGGCGCATCTTGGAGGCGGGGGTCTATGCGGCAAACAAACGCCAAGAGATGGTATGGGCGCTGACCCTCGCCCCGGGCGCGGAGCAAATCGTCACCTACCGGTATTCCATTCTTGTTCGGCATTAGCGTATTTTTGCATCGAGAACAAACAAGCGTTAAAAAGAGGTAGATACCCCCGATGGGGCATCTACCTCTTTTTTTTTCCCTGCGCCCACCGCAGGGTTGTCGTTTCTGGAAAACAATGGTAAACTAAATGAGATTTCTTTCCATAAAAAGGCGGATGACATGAAAAGAGCATTAATCACAGGGATTACGGGGCAGGACGGGTCGTACCTGACGGAACTGCTGCTGGACAAGGGCTATGAGGTCCACGGGATCGTCCGGCGGGCAAGCTCGTTTAACACGGACCGCATTGACCATCTGTATCAGGACAGGCATGAGCAGGACGTCAGGTTGTTCCTGCATTACGGGGACTTGACGGACTCGAGCAACCTGAACCGCATCATCGAGAAAATCCACCCGGATGAGATTTACAACCTCGGTGCGCAGTCGCACGTGCAGGTGTCGTTCGAGGTGCCGGAGTACACGGCGGACGTGGACGCGATGGGTACGCTGCGCCTGTTGGACGCGATCCGCGAGACGCAGGTCAACGCGCGTTTCTATCAGGCCTCGACGTCCGAGCTGTACGGTCAGGTGGTGGAGGTTCCGCAGTCGGAGACGACGCCGTTCTACCCGCGCTCGCCGTATGCCGTCGCCAAGCAGTACGGTTTCTGGATCACGAAGAATTACCGCGAGGCCTACGGGCTTCACGCGAGCAACGGCATCCTGTTCAACCACGAGTCGCCGCGCCGGGGCGAGACGTTCGTGACGCGCAAGATCACGATGGCCGTGGCGCGTATCCACCGCGGCCTGCAGGATGCGATGTACATGGGCAACATTGACGCGCGGCGCGACTGGGGGTACGCCCCGGACTACGTGCGGATGATGTGGATGATGCTCCAGCAGGAGACGCCGGACGATTACGTCGTCGCCACGGGCGAGATGCACACGGTGCGGGAGTTCATCGCAAAGGCGTTCGCGCACGTCGGGCGCACCATCGAGTGGCAAGGGGAGGGGGTCGGCGAGGAGGGCGTTGACACCACGACGGGCAGGGCCGTCGTGAGGATTGACCCACGCTACTTCCGCCCCGCCGAGGTCGAGCAGCTTCTGGGGGACCCCTCCAAGGCGAAGCGCCAGTTGGGGTGGGAGCCGGAGGTGAAGTTCGAGCGGCTTGTGCAGATCATGACCGACGGCGACCTGCGCCTGCTGGACAACCCGAAGTACGAGTGGGGGTTCTGAATGTCAGCACGCAGATGACGCAGATTAAACAAGTGAACGAACATCTGCGTGCTAAAAGTAAAACGGAGTCTAACCGATGAAAAAATTCAATCGCATCTATGTGGCCGGGCATGACGGGATGGTCGGCACCGCAATCTGCCGCGAGCTGGAGAAGCGCGGGTACCCCCCCCCCGTCACCGCGCACTACACCGAGGTCAACCTCATTGACCAGGCCGCGACGCGCGCGTTCATCCGCCGCGAGCAGCCCGACTGCATCATCTTCGCCGCCGCCCGCGTGGGGGGCATCGAGGCGAACCGCTCGATGATCGGCACGTTCCTCTACGAGAACGTCATGATGGCCGCGAACGTCATCCACGCCGCGCACGAGACGGGGGTCCCCCGCCTGCTGTTCCTCGGCAGCACCTGCATCTACCCGCGCCTGGCCCCCCAGCCCATCCCCGAGGCCTCGCTGCTCACCGGGGCCCTGGAGCCGACGAACGAGGGCTACGCGCTGGCGAAGATCGCGGGCCTGAAAATGTGCGAATACTCCCGCCGGCAGTTCGGCCGCCTCTACCACTCCGCCATGCCGACCAACCTCTACGGGCCCGGCGACAACTACCACCCCTCGCACTCGCACGTCATGCCCGCGCTCATCCGCCGTTTCGAGGAGGCCCGCCTCGCGGGGGCCCCCTCCGTGACCCTCTGGGGCACGGGGGCCCCCCTGCGCGAGTTCCTGCACGTCGAGGATCTGGCGGGGGGCCTGCTCTTCCTGCTGGAACACGAGGCCCCCCCCGACTGGGTCAACATCGGCTCCGGGCAGGAGGTCACCATCCGCCAGCTGGCCGAGCTTGTGAAGGAGGCGACGGGCTTCCAGGGGGGGCTTGTGTTCGACACCTCCATGCCCGACGGCACCCCCCGCAAGTTCTGCGACACCACCCGCATCCGCGGTCTCGGGTGGGCCCCCTCCATCACGCTGGCGGACGGCATCCGCCGCACCGTCGGCGAATACCGCAGGGCCCTCGCGGACGGCACGCTGCGGGGATAGATTATTGCCCACTGTCCAATATCAGGACCCCGTAAGGTTCCAGCGTGACTTCTGCCACGTTGTCGCGCCATTCGATGTCCGTGCCGTTCACCAGCTCGCGCGACCGGGGGGGGGACCAGCCTTGCACCGTGCGCGTGATGCGCGTGGACTGGGGGGTGGCGGTGGGGTTGTAGACCGTGAGGTACCCCCCCTTGCCCATCTCGCCGAAACGCTCGATGAAAACCGCCGGGTTCGACGACGACGCGCCCGTGAGCGGCTCCCACCCCGCCTCCGCCACCCGTTTGCACAGGGGCATGTATTTTTTGAAGAGGGGGCGGTCGCGGTCGTAATACTCGGGGTTCTTGAAGTAGTGTTTGGTCGAGGCGTCCGCGCTGAAAAACCCGGGGAACATCCCGTATGCCAGACACGCTTTCATGAAACGCTCGGTGTCGTCGTACGTCCACTTCGTAAAGTCCGTGTTCATCAGAAAGCAGTAGGGCTTGCCCTTACACATCGCGCGGCGGTACATCAGGTCCTCGTCCGACGTGGGGGCCCATTTCCCGCCGTGCCTCCAGTTCGTCTCCGTGCCCATCACGTCGAGGAGGGGGGCGAGCCAGAACCACGCATGGGGGGTCGAGTTCGCCATCATGTGGTAGCCGTTCTTGTGCGTGTCCTCGGCGAGGGCGCGGACGTACTCGAAGCCCGCCATCCCCTTGAACACCCCCACCTTCCGCGTCCGCAGCGAGTAGCAGAGCGGGCGGTCCGCGGTCGCGAAATGGTCGCGACGGAAGTTGAGCACGTCCGTGACGTACATCTCGGCGGAGTCAATGTACTCGCCGTCAAGCCCCTTGCCGTCCGCAGGGCGCGGCGAGCCGTAGGTCTTCTGTACATAGTCCGGCTTCCACTTGTTCTTGAACTCCGTCACGTCGCCGGACAGCCCGGGGGCCCCGTTCACGCTCCAGACGACGCCGTTGCACCAGGGGGTGTCGAGGATGCGCCCCGGGGGGGCCCCCTGCTCGTCGTGGAAGTGACTGGTGAGCCACGCCTGCGCGTTTTCGTTGCCCGACTCCGCAAGACGCCTCGCCTCGGCGATGCCCTTCTCGATTGTCTTCTCGCCGTCCAGCTTCATCCACCACGTCATGGGCTCGGTGTAGCGGAACGTCAGGATGTTGTGCGCGTCGTCCCACGCCGTCTCGTCATTCCCCTCCTTGAAGCGGAAACCGAAATCCTCGAAGTTCTCCAGCGCGCTGATTTTCTCAAACGCCATCCACCCCCCCTGGTCTTTGATGCGCGTCTTGAACGCCTCGGGGAAAATCGTGTAGTAGCGGTCGAACGCGCCGCGCAAGCCCTCTTCCGCAGGAAAACTGAAACCAACGAAACGGATATGCGCGGACGGCTTCTCCGGTGTCAGCCCGATGTCACATGCAAGGTACATCTCGCGCGTGACAGGCTGACAACCCAAACGATAAACAAGCGGCGTGGAGGGGTCAAGCCCAATCGCATAACCCCATACCCACCCCCATTGTCCTTCGCCAACCCCAACAGCCTCTCCCGAAGCAACGGCAGCGGCAAGCGGATACTTCGACAGAAATCCGTTCGCCCCGGCATCCACACGATTGACGCTCATGCTTTCCGAGCGTGAGGACGTGATGTCCGTCGAGCCACGGAACGAGCCGCACCAGTCAAGCCTGTCGAGTGAGATAGCCCGCTCGGTTAATAACGGGATTGTGAAATAAAGCGTGATGGCACGATCCCTACCTGTCAGATCTTTGACTGCGACATTATAAAATATGACACCGTCCCGACGCTCTTCGACGGAGTCTAACTTTATTCCCATTGCCTCCGAATTTATCGCGACGATGTCGGAGTTCGCCGCGACATCGCGGAGGAGGAGTCCCGTTGACGGCGGCTGTACCGTCTCCGTGATGAGCGTGTCGAAGATCACGGCGTTGTCCGCGTCCACCTGCTCGAAGCACGGGTCTTTGAACGACACCTTGCCTGTCCTGTTGCGGAAGAGGAGGTAGTAGCTCACGGTCTTAATCGGGCGTTCGGGGAACACCAGCACCTCGCGCCACTGCCACCCCTGCGCGGCGTCGGGCGCAAATGCGCTCGACTGCCCCCAGAGACTCGTGCCGTCCGTGTACTGGATATCGAGGTAGAGTGCGAAGTCCGCCGACGCCCTCCCCTCCGCCTGTTCCACGAGTGCACGGGCCGATGCGCGGACGGGAATCGGCGTCGTCTGGTTGAGCGCGATGGACCAGCTCATACCGCGCTGCTCCGCGCGTTCCGTGTTCTCGCAGACAAACGTGTCGCCCTCGCGGACAAAGCCCTTGCCGAAAGCCCGCGCCGCGTCCAACGCCAGCGGTTTCTGCGGCTGGTCTCCGCGCGACACGCGCTTGACCACACTCCCCTCCTCATACGCAAACACCATGTGTGACGCAAGTAATACTGAAAGACAGACAAACGCTCTCATCATTATCCTCCTGAAAGATTAACATGGGAAAATGATAGCACATGGAAGCATCAATGTAAAATGAAAGAAATGAAAGAATTCTGATGGCGTCCGCAAACCGTTTGCGTTATCATGGTCATCGGAAATTGGGGTAGGAAAGGAATGAGAAGATGAAAACACGCGTTGTATGGATGATGTCTCTGGCATTGCTGAGGGGGGGGGATGTGTCGGCGGCGGTGTCGCTGTACGTGGCGCCGGGGGGGGACGACGCGGCGGACGGGTCGCG
>Ga0099364_10002982_pt1 | contig 26697 bp, 21 predicted proteins | sample TergutTh196P3_FD_73070 | JGI IMG/M metagenome (GOLD analysis project Ga0099364, IMG submission 73070) | Microcerotermes parvus P3 segment gut microbial communities from Pointe-Noire, Republic of the Congo - Th196 P3 | ecosystem: Host-associated > Arthropoda: Insects > Digestive system > Gut ...
ATGATCGTCGAGATTGAAGCTCCGTCAGCGGAGGAAGCCGTTAATCAGGTGGAAAAAAAATATCGGAATGAAGAAATCGTGGTTGAAAGCAGCGCGGGGTCCGAGGTCGAATTTGTCGTGACGCCGGCGGAGCGACATTTATAGACGAATGCGCCGCTCTCGAATCGGCGCATGAGCTGGCGGGATTTGACGGCGGCTGCGATCAAAGGTCATAAAGATCGCAGGCAAAAACAAATTCACGACATCTTCTGAACGATGATATAATCACACTACCGTTCATAATCCGGCTGTACTCACCGGATGAGAGCAAGACCTACTTTTTTCTCCGTTAACCGGGAGGTGACGCCCTCAATGCAGAACACTGCAATAAACGAAACTGAACGCGTATCGCTTCGTGATTTGTACGTTTCGCCGGATAAAATAACGGAGAAACTCAAACGTATCGGACAACTTGTTATAACCGAAGAAGACAATCCTATGGCGGTTATGTTTTGCGTTGACAGTTCTACGTTGGAAGATACGCTGATGGACTTGCGGCGTTTGCGAGCGCAAAGGATTATTAAAGCAATGCAAGAGGCTTCCGTAAGAAACGGAACATCGAATATGACTTTGGAAGAAATAAACGCGGAAATCGGGGCTATGCGTGCAGAAATTAGAGCCGGAGAAAAAACCCGATAACCTCAGGGTAGTACTGGATACGAATGTTCTCATTTCTGGATTCTTATCTCCCCGAGGAGTCCCCGCCCGGATATTACTTCAAGTCGCAGGAGGCACGTTAGTCGCTTGCTATAATCAAGCGATTTTAGAAGAGTACGAGAAGATTTTATCAAGGCCGGGATTCAAATTCGAAGCTACTCCGGAAGAAAGGCGTTCCGTCTTGGATACGTTGAAAGAGAACGGCTTGTTGTGCAATGCTCCTCCTAGTGTTTTCCCTATGAAAGACGAGAATGATAGAGCATTTTATGACGCAGCCAAAGCAACTGGAGCGTTTCTCGTAACCGGCAATAAAAAACATTATCCTGACGAACCGTTTATCCTAACGCCTCGTGAGTTTGCGGAAAATCGCAAATTGGAAGGATTGATTTATACGCCTTCCGAAGTCTTACGCTCAACCACGTTTTAGGGCGAGGAAAGCGCAGGGGGGAAAGTTAAGCCTCGCCCTTTAATTACTCCGATTAATTTATAGAACTGTTACAATGCCTGGCTTCCCATGGGAATTTGTCTTTGCTGATTTCGTATTCCTCCATAAGCGCGGCATACGCCGCAGAAGCCGGATCGTCAAGTAAAATCATGTAAAGAGTGCCCACGGTACCAAAGCAGGCGGCAATATCGGTGGGGTTGATGTCGCGCAAGTCGGTGTAAAGTAGGTAACGGCGCAGTAATGACACCGATCCAATAATCGTCTTTTTATTCTCATCTATGCGCTGATACAGCGTCTGCGCGTCTTCATACTTACTTCGGTACTTAAAAAAACACATCAAAATTAAATTTACCTGCAAAAGAATTTGTTCGGTGTTATACTGAAGATCGAACAGTAATTTTGCCATCCTGATTGGAGGTTTGATTGAGTCAGAAGATTGCGCGTAACCAAAATTCGATACAAAATCTTTGATTGCCTGAAGAATTTCGACACCTTTTTTTGAAAAGCCGCGCAAATAAGATATTGACTCGCCCATGCCCAAATCACTCTCGTATTCACTCTGGGCAAGAACCGCAAGCTCCTCCCAATTTTCTCCAGCTCGCGCCATTATCTCCGATAAGCTTTCCACACAACCCAACATTTTTAATAAAATCGTATTTTTGCTCATATTGCCCTCCTCTTGTGAATTGTTAAGCAAATTTCTCACTATCTTCAGATATTCCGATGGAGTGCATTTTAACTCCGACTCGAACCATCTGATGATTTGCATTTCTTGTTTCTCGTCGCCCTTATCTTTACTGATCGCTTTATTTGCAAAGCCGAACTCCCCGCGTATTTTACTAATGCTGCCTTCGGATTCCTGAAGTCGTCGGCAAAAGAAAGCAAGGCGACACCACATAAAAAATTTCCACGGGCTTTTGCCGTATTTCCTAAATACTCGCGAGAGTTTCGATTCGCTGATGTTAAGCTTTTCATATATTGAGTTTCGTTGGAAATCCCGGTTATTTAAATTATCCCCCATTATTTTAATAGCTTCCAACCACAACTGATAGTCTTGTTTTTTCATGACATTCCACCTCACTTAGTGTAGTCGGGGAAGCCCGACTGATAAAAAGCCTCCCCAAACATTTTTAAAACCTAATCGTCCCACGGTGTAGCTGTCGAACAGTCAAAAGTCCCGTCCGCATCGTACCAATCGGTCGTGCCATTGTCACGATCGTCAAATCCATAAAAACCATCGTCCGAAACCCGATCCCAGTTGTCCATTGTTTTCCCTCCTTTCCCGCATGATCATATTTTTCACGAAGAATTAGCTCTTGCCTATATAGCTATTTGGGCCAAGCTCAAATCACCTTCCTTAAATCAATCTTCGATTAGTCCTTATTTCCTTCTCCTTTCTCTCTCACTCAATGCAGCCGGGGAAGTTCGATCGAGAAAACTTCCCCAAGCCTTCTCTCAAACAAACCTAATCATCGTCTCGCGGCGTTACTGTGCGGCAATCCAAGGTACCCTCGGAGTCGTACCAGTCCGTCGTCCCGCTCTCCCTGTCGTCATAACCGAAAAACCCATCACTTGAGATTCGATCAAAATCGTCCACGTCCTCACCTCCCCCTCGCGCTTGAATTAATTTTACAGGCGATTATTATCTTGAAAATCTAGCAAAAACGGTCACGCTCACTAACTCACCCGCCTTTCCTTGCGTGATTATATTTTTAGCCAAGAATAGGAATATTAAAATATCGCATGTTCGGTCAAGCCCACTGGGTTTACTGACCGCAAAACCCTGTCCAAACTTTTTTGTTTACGCCACTACAAAAACTCGATTAATGCCCTTGATATCCTCCCTTTGAAGGGGGAATTATTATGGTTTTACATAATTTCTTCCCCTTGTTGGGAAAATTTCTCATGATATAATGGCGAAAAGAAAGGGCGGACATGATCAGGCGAGAAGATTATTTAAGAAAGCTATGGCAACTCAAAGATCAAGACATCATCAAAGTTGTAACCGGACTGCGACGGTCTGGTAAGTCTACTCTGCTTGAGCTTTTTCGTACAGACTTGCTTGCTAATGGAGTGGATGAGAATCAAATCATCTCTCTTAATTTTGAGGAGGATGATAACGAGTGGCTGCTTGACCGGCAAGTGCTTAGTAGATACATCAAAGAAAATATGATTCCAGACAAGATGAACTATATCTTTTTGGATGAGATTCAAAACGTTCCTGAGTTCGAGAAGCTGGCCGGCAGCCTTAATGTTAAAAAAAACGCCGATGTGTATATCACCGGCTCGAACGCTTTTATATTGTCCGGCGAACTTGCCACTTTGCTATCCGGACGCTATATTGAAATCGGCATCTTGCCGTTTTCGTTTCAAGAGTTTGTTTCGTCATTTAGCGCGCAGATAAGTTTAGCCGAGCGATTTGAACAATACATCCATTATAGCTCAATGCCAAAAGCAGTCAGCATGATTGAGACAACCCCGGATCGAATAAATGACTATTTACGAGGTGTGTATCAAAGTGTTTTAAGAAAGGATATTATGACCAGACGCGAGATAAAAAGCGAGCGCAGCTTTAACAATGTTTTAAAGTTCGTTTTTGATAGTGTTGGTAGTCCGGTGTCGCCTAATAGTATTGCCGGCGCACTGACAGCAAATGGTCAAACAATCAAGAGCGGCACGGTCGATAACTACTTGTCACTGCTCACGAGCAGTTTCGTTTTTTATAAAGTTGATCGCTTTGACATTAAGGGCAAAAGGATTCTCGCCACTCAAGAGAAGTATTATGCGGTAGATGTGGGGCTGCGCCGTGTCCTGCTTGGTCGTCATGACGACGCTGATTTGGGCCATATCCTGGAAAATATTGTTTATCTGGAACTATTGCGTCGTGGTGGTGAAATCTTTATTGGTAAGACAAGCTCCGGCAAAGAAATAGATTTTGTGGTCAAATCTCCGGATGGCGATATTAGCTATTACCAAGTAGCGTACTCAGTCATGAACGAAGAAACTTTGCAGCGTGAGCTTACGCCACTCCAACAAATTTCCGATAATTATCCAAAATACCTTATCACAATGGATCCGCTGCCTTTTGATAAAGCAGGCATCAAGCACATCAACGCTTTAAAGTTTTTGATGGGCGAATAGTGAATCCCGAGGCCTCGTTTTCTCTCACGGTCTCCGGCGCTTTGCCTGAAGGATAGCGAGAAGCGCTGGCATTGATGCTTTGACGAAAAAGAGATTACCGATACCATATAAGTACGTATAAACGTACCTATAAATGTATTATAGAGGATGGTGAGTTCAAATGATCGCGGTCAAACCTACACAGATGCGGGATAATTTCAAATCCATATGCGATAAGGTTGTCCAAGGGGAGATTGTCATCGTCTCCCGTCCCCACAGTGAGAATGTTATCCTCGTTTCGGAAAAAGAGTTCAACGACATGCAAAAAGCGGCCAGAAATGCCGAGTATCTTGCGACCATTGACAAATCTATGGAAGAATTGAAGAACGGCGGTTTTGTTATGAAAACTCTTGATGAACTCAGGGCGTATGAAACGGAGCCAATACACTGAATGGCAAACCGTAGATAGAAGGATTATCAAGAAAATTAACGACCTGATTCAAAATATACAAAGAAATGGTTTTTCCACGCCGATAAAAAGCGAGGCCCCAGGATAATGCCCGAGGCCTCGTTACTAATATGTGCGGATTGCCACCATCCGTTCCTACGGATTCGTTTCGCGCGCAAAGGCGATTAATACGCAATTGAAAGAGTATTGTCGTAACGCGACAATACGGCAAAATTTCACGTGAATTATACGGACAACATAACGGTCTTCAGAGTTTATTATTAAGCATGGACCGTAAAGCGAGATTTCAACTGGTTTTACAAGAAAAATGCAACAATTATCCAAATTGTTGCATTTTAGGTATTTTATGTTAAAAAATCGAATCAGGGAAGCGTTTTTATAAATTTAACTCCATGTACATATTATCCATCTTTTCTCTGTCGATGCCGATATATCTCAACATCAGAGCCGCTCTTTCTGTAGGCGTGATATCCGAATGTCTTGCGAAGCGAATGTATGCCGATGTTGTGCAAGCCCTCCGTATAGGCTCGACTTCCATTTCAGACTGCCTCTCCCGCTCCAAAATCGGCAGGCAAATACAGTGAAACAACAGTGCCTCACAGGGGTTATCAAAATAATGCAACAATTTGGATAATTGTTGCATTATTTGGTGAACGCAACTCTGGAGGCGATTCACCTACTTATATATATTGGGTTGGGTATAGCTTTCCGTCAAACAGTTACTGAAAGAAAGTATTCATGAAAGAGGGCGAAAACGTGATGAAAAAAATGCAGAAATTTTTGATTGTTTTGACGGTGTTCTTGTTGTGTACCCTGCTGGCTTTGCCTGCGTGGGCGGCGGTGTTCACGGAGGGCGATGGTACGCAACTGGCCCCCTACATTATCAGAACGCCGGAGCAGCTTGACGCAGTGCGCGACAACTTGGGTTCCCATTTCAAGCTGAATAATGACATTGACCTGACCGATTACCTCGCGCTCGACGGCGGGGGCTACCGTGATAGCAATGGCTGGGAGCCCATCGGAGACCAAAATGTGACCCCCTTTACCGGTAGTTTTGATGGAAATGATAAAAAAATCATCGGTCTGTGGATTAACCGTACCGAAACAAATGATATTGGTGTTGGCTTGTTCGGGGCAATGGACGGCGGTGAGATTAAAAAGCTCGGCGTGGTGATTGATAACGACGAAGGCGGCGTTCAAGGCAACCATTCTGTTGGCGGGTTGGTCGGAAGCGTGTACGGAATCAGCCTTATTACAAATTGCTACGTCACCGGTGACGTTTCTGGCAACCAAGGCATCGGCGGGCTTGTGGGCGTCCAAAATGCTAGTGAAGTAACGACCAGCTACGCCACCGGCAACGTTACCGGCAACAGTTTAGTCGGCGGGTTGATGGGCCTAAATAGCGGTAAGATAGCAAATTGCTATGCCACCGGCGCCGTTATTGACAACAGCAATATTTCCGGCTCTGCCGGCGGGTTGGTGGGATCAAATGAAAGTATGGGTGAGATAACAACCAGTTACGCCACCGGCAGCGTAACTGCCATTAATTATTCTGTCGGTGGGTTGGTGGGATCAAATAGCGGTAAGATAACAAACAGCTATGCCACCGGTGATATTACTTGTTCCAACAATCTCACCGGTACCCCCGGTGGGATTGTTGGAAGCCAAAACGACTTCGGCAGTATGATAATGTCAAACAACTATCGCTATGAGAACCTCAGGATTAACGGCAATGTGCTCCCGAAGGAGCACCCGTCCGCGGATTACAGCCCTCATGGAAAGCACGGTGGCACAATGACCGCGGAACAACTTATGACCCAAGCCACGTATGCAGCCGCGCCCCCTGGCGGCACGAGCTGGGAATTTGGCCCTTCCGGCCCGTGGCACTGGGACGACAGGGGATTCCCAAAACTGGGTATGGGCGAGGAAAACTTTTCGTTCAATTTCTTCTCCGGGGGCAACGGTACACAACAGGACCCCTACATTATCGAAACAGCGGCGCGGCTTAACGAAGTGCGTTACCACTTAGACGCTCATTTCAAGCTGGGCAGCGACGTTGATTTGGAAGAATATCTTGCCGACAGCGACGTGGGTTGGGTGCCCATCGGAACCACCCAAGTGACCCCCTTTACCGGCAGTTTTGATGGAAACGGGAAAAAAATCACCGGCTTGTGGATAAATCGGCCGTCCACCACCATCGGCTTGTGGGGACTGTTCGGATCCGCTCAAAACGCGACGATCAAAAATCTCGGTGTGGAACTCGCTTCCGCCGGAATAATTGGCCGTAACACAATCGGTGGGCTGGTGGGACACAAACAATTTGGCAGTATAGATAACTGCTACGCTACAGGTGACGTTTCAGCTACACACACCGGTTCCAGTTCACAGATTGGCGGGCTGGCAGGTGTTATCGACCGCAGTATTATAAGGAACAGCTACGCCACCGGCAATGTAACGGGCGTTCATGCCGGCGCGGGAGGGCTGGTGGGATCGCAATCCGGCGGCAGTATCATAGACAGCTATGCCACCGGCAACGTAACAGCTCAAAGTCAGGTTGGCGGGTTGGTGGGATTCAGCAACAGCGTCATTTCAAACAGCTACGCAACGGGTAATGTAACCGCAACCACGAGCAGTAGCGGCGGGCTTGTGGGATTCTTAAACAGCGGCAGCGTATCAGACAGCTATGCCACGGGCAATGTCACGGCTCCCACGGACACCGGCGGGTTGGTGGGCCAGCTTTTCGGTAGCTACACCATAACGAACAGCTACCGCTATGAACACGTCGCAGTAACAGAAAATGGCGTCCCGCCGGGGGACTTGAGCAGCGATGGCCCAAATACGCGCCACGGCGGCACAGTGACCGCGCAACAACTTATGACCCGAGCCACGTATGCAGCCGCGCCCCCTGACGGCACGAACTGGAAATTTGATCCTTCCGGCCCGTGGTACTGGGACGACAGGGGATTCCCAAAACTGGGTATGGGCGAGGAAAACTTTTCGTTCAATTTCTTCTCCGGGGGCAGCGGTACACAACAGGACCCCTACATTATCGAAACAGCGGCGCGGCTTAACGAAGTACGTTACCACTTAGACGCTCATTTCAAGCTGGGCAGCGACGTTGATTTGGAAGAATATCTTGCCGACAGCGACGTGGGCTGGGTGCCCATCGGAACTACCCTTGTGATTCCCTTTACCGGCAGTTTTGACGGAGACGGGAAAAAAATCACCGGCTTGTGGATAAATCGGCCGACCACCACCATCGGCTTGTGGGGACTGTTCGGGTCCGTACAAAACGCGACGATCAAAAATCTCGGTGTGGAACTCGCTTCCGCCGGAATAATTGGCCGTAACACAATCGGCGGGCTGGTAGGACACATACTATTTGGCAGCATAGATAACTGTTACGCCACAGGTGATGTTTCAGCTACACACACCACTTCCAGCTCACAGATTGGTGGGCTGGCAGGTGTTATCGACCGCAGTATTATAAGAAACAGCTACGCCACCGGCAATGTAACGGGCGTTCATGCCAGCGCGGGAGGGCTGGTGGGATCGCAATCCGAAGGCAGTATCATAGACAGCTATGCTATCGGCAACGTAACAGCCTTAATGATGGTTGGCGGGTTGGTGGGATCATCCGGCGGCAATATATTAAACAGCTACGCTACGGGTAATGTAACCGCCACCACGAGCATTAGCGGCGGACTTGTGGGAAACTTTGGCGGCAACGTATCAAACAGCTATGCCACGGGCAATGTAACGGCTCCCACGGGAGCCGGCGGGTTGGCGGGCCAACTTGTTGGCAGCTACAGCATCACGAACAGTTACCGCTATGAACACGCCACAATAACAGAAAACGGCGTCCCGCCGGAGGATTTGAGCAGCGATGGCCCAAATACACGCCACGGTGGTACAGTGACCGCGCAACAACTCATGGCCCGGGCAACTTATGAAGCCGCGCCGCCTAGCGGCACGAACTGGGAATTTGACACTTCCGGCCCGTGGCACTGGGACGGCAGGGGATTCCCAAAACTGGGCATGGGCGAGGAAAACTTTCCGTTCAGTTTCTTGTCTGAGGGCAGCGGTACGCAACAGGACCCCTACATTATCAGGACGGCGGCGCACCTTAACGAAGTGCATTACCACTTAGACGCTCATTTCAAGCTGGGCGGCGACGTTGACCTGACCGATTATCTCGCGCCCAACGGCGCAGGCTACGCCAAATGGGGCGCGGCGGGATGGGAGCCAATCGGAACCAACACTTTAGGCGGTATGTTTACCGGTACCTTTAACGGCGCCGGATATGAAATCACCGGCTTGCGAATAGTTCGAAACACCGGTACTGAAGTGGGTTTGTTTGGAGTAATAAACAACGGCGCTGTGATAGAAAATCTCGGCGTGGTGATTGCAGCCGCCGGCGGTGTAGAGGGTAACACCCATGTCGGCGGTCTGGTGGGAACTAGCGCAAACAGCCTCATAGAAAATTGTTACGTTATGGGTACCGTCAAAGGCCAAGCCGGTGTAGGAGTGCTGGTCGGACTTCTATTCGACGGCAGCATCGAAAGCTGCTACGCCACAGGCAGCGTCAACGGTGATGACCATGTCGGCGGTCTGGTGGGATTGCAAGATAACGGCAGCGCTATCTCAAACAGTTACGCCACGAGCACTGTAACGAGTTCGAGGATCTGGGGAGCTGGGGGACTGGCGGGATCGCAAGCAAGAGGCAGCAGCATCGCAAACAGTTACGCCACTGGTGATATTAACGGCGGTGAGCGCGTCGGTGGACTGGTGGGACATCAATTCATCGGCAGCATCGTAAACAGCTACGCCACCGGCAATGTCAGCGGCGGCGGTAATGTCGGTGCGATTGTGGGAGAAAGTGAAAACAGTACCCTCACGAACAATTACCGCTTTGCGGGCATGACGGTGGGAGGCACAGCGCTCTCTGATAACGACCCGAATGGTCCCAACGGCGGTTTGGCGGCCGCGGCCGAGCTTATGAACCTGGGTACATATGGGTCGTCGTCATCGTCGTCGCCGCGTTTGGGTTGGAACTTTGGCCCGTGGGTCTGGGAGGGGCAACCAGATAGAGGTTATCCAAGATTGGGTTTTGGGCCGGAAAAATTTCCTTTTAGTTTCGACCCGGAGGCAAGGATGATCTCCATTATCACCCAACCCGCGCCAAACACCACCGTAACGCAAGGCAGCATTACCGGCAGCCTGTCGGTTGCCGCAAGCGTATTACCGAGCGGGACGCCCGCTTACCAGTGGTACAGCAACACGACAAACGGCAATACGGGCGGCGCCGTTATTTCCGGCGCGATAAACGCGAGCTTCGCGATACCTTCGACACTTACGGCGGGGACTTATTATTACTACTGTGTGGTCAGCGCGACCGGCGCGGATCCCAAACCTTCCAATGCGGCGACCGTAACCGTAAATTCACCAAGCGCTCCGTTTGTGCCCGTGACCGACATCACCGGCGTGCCCGCAACGGCCACGGCAGGGACTCCGCTAAACCTGACCGGTATTGTCGAACCCTCCGGCGCGACAAACAAGACCATCGTCTGGAGCGTCAAGGACGCTGGAACCACCGGCGCGGTAATCAACGGCAGCACGCTCAACGCCACGGCGGCTGGAACGGTAACAGTCACCGCGACGATAGCGGACGGTACCGCTGTCGGCACAGATTACACGAAAGATTTCACTGTCACAGTAACCGCCGCTCCCGATGTTCCAACCTACACAATAAGCGCATCACGGGCAACGATACTGTTCGGCTCCCTGCAAACGCCGTACGCGCAGCCGGAGGAGCGGACAGTGACGATAACAAACACAGGCACGGGGGCAATCACGCTTACACAGCCCTCAGCCGAGCATTACGATATAGGGCTGCTTTCGACAACGAACCTCGCCGCCGCCAACGATACCGCGACGTTTACGGTTCGGCCTAAAGGGGACTTGCCGGTCGGAAATTATAACGAGGCAGTCGCCATTAGTGGAAGCGACGGAGCCGGCGTGACGGTCAGTTTGATCTTCGCCGTAACCGCTTCCCCTCCCGTTCCAACCATCATTGAAATCAGGAAAGAAGACCTTCCGAACGGTACTCGGAGCGATGTGCAAGTGCCGACGTCCCAAGAAACATTTGGATTTAGTGACTTACGTGAAGTCGTGAGTGTGACAGGCATTGACGCCGGAGATTTCGGCGTGAACTCCAACGGCGATGTTGTGGTAAAGGACGAAATCGTAATAGAAGTCGCGGAAACTGTCGTCAGCGATGCGGTGGACAAGGTCGTGCCGCTTCCTGTTATCAGCGCCGATATTCCCGTTCCCTTGGAGGGAGAATCCGCGGCGGTGGCCGTGGTGGCGTTTTCGGTCAAAGGAACCGACCTTATGGCGGAATTTCCGAATAATGTCAGATTGTTGAAGATTCTTTCATCTGATCCGCCGGAAGGGGAGCTGTTTGAACACAAGGATAATCCGAGTGAATTCGGGGACAAGAAATTCACCATTATGACGGAAAATTTCGAAATTCTTTTCGATAGGATAGAGCCGGAAGAAAATTACGGCCTCCTCCTGTTCATAGAGGACGACGGCGATTTCGACCTCAATAAAATTAAAGGAGTCGTAGTTGACCCGGTGAGTATAATTTCGCCGCTCAGCTCGGACGGCGGCGGGGGATGGGGATGCAACTCCATGAGCGCGGGCTTTGCGTCCCTCGCTCTTATCGCGGCTTTCGCTGTAAGAAAGAGGAGAGATTAATAACAATCCTCTTTCAATCGCTTATTAATAATCGTAGGGGCGGCATCTTTGCCGCCCTTTTTTTCTAGGCCGCCCGTTGGTATTGGGGACATGATTTACACTTTCTGATAAAATGCGGCATCGAAATATAAGGGGCGATTGCGACGTCGTGGAAAGGAAAAACTTTGGTTATGCTCAATTTTTGTCCTTTGAATCCCTACATTATATTTCGATGCCGGTGTTTATGACTTCCATCGCGAATGGATTACCGTTGTTCAGTTCCGATGCCGGCAACGCCACTGGCTCAAAACCGACGTCTTCATATCCGACAGTCAGCTTCAGCAGTTCTTTGATAATATCTACGCGTCTTTTTCCGCCAAAGCTATCAAGGAAAAAACAAATGTCAACGTCGCTTAATTCGGAGGCATTGCCTTTTACATAAGAGCCAAATATATATGCTTTGCTTACCGGCATTACACTCCGCACTTTGGCGGCGTATGCGCTTGCTTTAGCGCTTACGGTTTCAATGTCAACAGCCATGCGAAGACCTCCTTCGCTTTCGCCATCACTTCAGCGGCTTCCATTTCGCTGATTTGCGAACTTAGCTTGCTTATGTAATCAGGGTATCGATTGTTAAGATAATACGCAGTCAAATCGTCAAAAAAATCCATTGTATCAGCGGGTATTGCCGTTGGCAGACTTGGTTCGATCCTTGAGGCGATTGTTTTTATGTTGTGCAGGTGCGGCGGGGTATCGGGCAAATAAAATGAATACAGCCCTTTTACAAGTTTTTCAACGGCTTGTTGGCACATAAACACAACGTAAAGCCAGTGCCCGCAATTCAACATGCTTTCGGCAACGTATAAATCATATTGAGCAATGTCAAGCCAGTATTTGAATTTCGCTTGGGCATCCATACGTTTTCCTCCTCTTTTAGCTATTAGCAGGTTGAGCGTAGTATTGTGCAATTCAAAGCGCAATTTTTGCTCTTTGAATCTGTACATTATATTCCGATTCCGGTGTTTATGACTTCTATCGCGAATGGATTACCGATGTTAATTTTCGGATTAATTAACAACAATTTCCGGCAAAACGGCGCCGTTTTTTTTGCCGGCGGGATTGCCTCACATTTATCCCCGCCAGAAACCCGGCGTGAAAAGTATCAGCAGAGTAAATATCTCAAGCCGTCCGCACAGCATCAAGAATATATATACTGCCTTGACTCCGCCGGGCATGGCCGCGTATCCCTGGCTTGCCCCCGCCATTCCGAAGCCGGGGCCTACGTTGCCGAGAGTTGCCGCCACTCCCGAAATCGAGATTGTGAGGTCCTGGCCAAAAAATCCCAGCAGCGCCAATCCCACCGCGAATACTCCGATATACGCCACGAAGAACGAAAAACAGGACGAGATCACGCCCGCGTCGACCGGGTTCCCGCCGATACTGGTGGGCACTATCGCCCTCGGGTGAAGGCGTCTGGTGAATTCCGCCCCGATATGGCGCATGATAACCATTACGCGGCCGCATTTTATCCCCCCCGCTGTCGATACTGTGCATCCTCCGCATAACATAAGCACAAGCATCAGCATCCGCGCCGAAGCGGGCCACGCGCTATAGTCCGTCGTGAAAAATCCGCACGTCGCCAACATGCTGACTGTGTGGAAAAATCCATCCGACAGGGACTCCGGCAGCGAACCGTAAACTCCCGAGTGGTAAAGAATCAGCGATATGGCGGCTCCGAATGATAGAAACGAGAGCGCGTAAAATCGCAGCTCCGCGTTTTCGCGCAGGGGAGAGAGGCTTCTTTTCACGATCATCCTGTGGAACAGCGCGAGGTTCATCGCGGAGAGAAAGAGGAAAGCGGCGGTAATCAGCTTCACATAGCCGCTCGCGAAGCGGCCGACGTTATCCCCGTAGGGCGAGAAACCTCCCGTTGCGACTGTGCTGAACGAGAGCGTCATAGAGTCGTAAATATTCAGACCGCCGGCAATCAGGAGCAAAATCTGCGACAGCGTCAGGGCAAGATACATCTTACAGAGGAAGGCGGCCGTCCCTTGGATTCTCGGGGTGAGGCGCTCCTGGAACGGACCGGTAATTTCCTCTTTGTACAGCCGGGCCGCTCCCGCCATCGGAAAAAAAGCAAGCGCAAGGACGACAATCCCAATACCTCCGACCCACTGAGACAGGGCGCGCCACAGTAAAATCCCGCGCGGCACGCCGTCAAGATCGGCGATTACCGTGGCTCCGGTCGTCGTGAATCCCGATACGCCTTCAAACAGAGCGTCCAAATAGTTGGGGAGCGTTCCGGAAAATATGTAAGGTAATCCGGTCAGCGCGGACGCGAGTATCCACGCCCCCGTCACTGAGACGATTACTTCCCTCGTGTTCATGTCGCCCGGCGCGGCGTTCCTTCCGGCGAGGTGCAGGATAGACGCAATCGCCGCGCCGGCGGCGAAGGAAAACACGAGCGGCAGGAAACCGCCATCCGGCGCCGCCGCGCTCCATATCGCCGGAAACAGCATGAAAACGGTGAGAGCCGCCGTTGTTATCGACATGAAACGCGCCGGCCGGCGAAAGTTCAATCCGTGTTTACCCCGAGGATTGCGAGCGCGTCATTCACCGCTTCAAGCGCGGCGAACACCATAACGATGTCCCCGGCCTCAAGGCTCGATTCGCCGGTCGGGATGAAAAGGCCGCCGTTTCCGCCCTCGCGTTTGACAAATCCCAGGAGCGCGCCGGGCGGCAGGGGCAGATCCTTCAGTTTGATTCCAATCGCCGGGCTGCTCTGTGGTATCGTTACCTGTACGGTCTCCGCGCCTATCTGGTCAAGCAGCGTATAGACATTGGCATGTCCGGGGTAACGAACCAGGCTTATCAGCGCGCTCGACAACGCCTCGTTTCTGCTGACTATCGCGTCGATGGGCATCAGGCCGGCCAGCCTAAGGTAATTTTTTCTGCGTACCACGGCTATGCTCTTGTGCGCGCCAAGCCGTTTCGCCTGAACCGCAAGTATCAGGTTGACCTCGTCGCTCTCAGTCGTCGCGACAAAGCCTCCGGTCCCTTCGATGCCCTCTTGCAGCAAGAAATCCTCGTCGGCTCCGTCGCCCCACAACACAGTGGCCGAGGGCATCTCAGCGGCTATTTTGCGGCACTTTTCCCTGTCGAGATCAATGATTCGGACGTCCAATCCCTTCACCTTGGACTTAACGAGGCGCGCGGTCAGGGAACCGACCTTGCCCGCGCCGATTATCAGGACGCGCTTCAATTTTTTTGCCCTTTGCGGCTGATAGAGTTCCGATATTTCATGAATCTGGTCGATATAACAGAACGAGTAGCAGATGTCTCCCGCCCTCAGTTCGTCGCCTGCTTTTGGAATGAAACCCTCCTCTCCGCGCCGGATGTAGACAATTATCGTAACAAACCTGGGATAATTACGCCGCAGCTCAAGCAGAGTCAAACCGCAGACGGAGCTGTTCCCGTCGACTTTGAACGCGTAGATGCCGGTCTTTTCGTCCAACTCGGCCGAGTACATGGCGTTCTGCATCTCAAGCAGGTTTTCAATTTCGCGGGCCGCGGGCCGCTCGGGGGAGACCATCATGTCGATGCCCAGGTCGCGGCTCCATGTGTTCGTGTCGGTGTACTCCAGCCCGACCGCCCTTGACATCACGCGTTCAATGCCCATTTTTTTCGCTATCAGGCAGGCTATGATGTTCACCTCGTCGCGCCCCGAACAGGCAATCAGCATCTTCACTCCGCCGCCCGGCGCTACCCCGGCTTTCTCAAGGATGTTCGGGCGCGCCCCGTTCCCGCACACGACCATCACGTCAAGTTCATTCTCCGCCTTTTCGGCGCGCTCGGGGTTCTCCTCCACCAGCACTATATCGTTTCCGTCCTGGGAGAGGCTGCGGGCAACACTGAAACCGACTTCACCGGCTCCGACAATAACAATGCGCAAAACTCACGCCCCCTTAAATACTTTCATTCGCTATGTTTTATTTTATACAAAGATAACAACGTGTACAGTTCCAACCTTCCGCAGAGCATCAGGAAAGATAAAATCCACTTTGCTTCCGGCGCCTGCGCGGAAAAATTGTCGGCGGCGCCGAGGCCGCCGAAGGCAAGGCCGACATTGCCGAGGGCTGTCGCCGCCCCGGACAACGCGGTTATCAGATTCGGCTCGAACAGACTCAACGCAAACGATCCGGCTATGAAGACCATCGCGTAGAGGCCGAAGAAAGCCATGCAGGACGACAGCACTTCCGGATCCAATGTGTGCGAAGCGACGGGGAGTATAACGACGGTTTTTGGATTCAACATCTGCCTGAATCGTTGTCTGACGCTGTTTAACATGACGAGCAGGCGCACCTGCTTTATCCCTCCCGCAGTCGAACACGCGCAGCCGCCGAGGAACAGGCAGATAAAGAGAACGCTCTTCGAGAAACCCGGCCACAGCTCGTAATTGCCGGCCACAAAGCCTGTCGTTGTGACGAAGCTGGCGACGTGGAAGACGCCGGCCCTGAGAGAAGTTAAGAGCGAGCCGAAGCCCCCGGCAAAGAGATCGGCGGATACAAACAGGCTCAGTACCGAAACGGAAATCGCGTAAAACCTGAACTCGGGATCTTTGAAGTAGTGTCTGACAGAGCGGCCCTTGAGGGCGTAAAAGTGCAGCATGAAATTGGTTCCCGACAGAAACATGAAGATGATGATGACCCACTCGAAGTATGGGCTGTTGTAGTATGCGATGTTAGCCGTGTGAGTGGAGAACCCTCCGGTCGAAATCGTGCCCATTCCGTGACTCACGGCGTCGAAAAAGCTCATGCCGCCGCCCATCAGCAGAACAGTGAGCGCAAGCGTCAGGCCCGCGTAGATCAGCCAGAGGTAGATCGCTGTCTGACGGATGCGCGGGGTCATCTTCTCGTGAATCATGCCGGTAGACTCCGCGCTGAATATCCGGAAACGTCCCGCGCCCAAGAGCGGCATCAAAGCCAGAGTGAAGCCGATTATACCCATTCCGCCGAGCCAGTGCGTTATAGCCCGCCACATGATAATTGAGCGCGGGAGGATTTCAAAATTCGGAAAAACTGTACCGCCGGTAGTCGTGTATCCCGATATGCTCTCGAAAAAAGCGTCCGTGTAAGTGGGCGCCGCGCCGTAAAAAAAATACGGCAGCGCGCTTATCGCGCTCGCCGTTATCCAGGACAGCGAAACAGAAGCATAGGCATCGGCTGTTCCCATTCGCGACAAGTCCGCCTCCCGGCTGAAAAAAAAGAACGCCGCGGCAACGGCGAAACCAATGATTATCGATACGACAAATGCCGGCACGTCCCCGCTGCCCTCAAAGACCGAAATTGCGAGCGGGATCATCATGCATCCGGTGATAATGGCTGTGATGACACTCAAAAATCTCAGGATAGCTCCGTATTTCAAAACGCTGCCGCCTCCGTTTCGATGATAACATAACGGCGGCGGATCAGCTATCATCCGAGATTATGAATCATTTGACCATTAATCTTGATAGAGGTCATTGAAATGGAAAAAGTAACGTTTGATGATTTATATCCAACCAAGGAAGTACAGAAAGTGCAAGGTTTTTTGCGTTTTTTCGAACTTTTCCTTGCACTTATTATACCTCAAATATCGCATGAATATTGATTGTTACTGCTTTTTTTGCTAGTTTCAGTAGTCACTAAATATACCTTCGACATGAGCCTGCGCTTCTCACACGATAAAATAAAAGCACCTTAGCCAGTATCTTCCCCGATCGTTTGAAAAAATTCGCCGGGGCGAGTTGGAAATAACGCCGAAGGTGCTGCTCAAGGACTGCGTGAGAAACGCCCTGATTCCATACTCAAAGGTCTGCCGGCCTTCGAAGTGATAGTCTCAAAATTTCTCCACAATGGACTTCATCACGATAAAATTCAGCGCCATTGTTACCGGAGTGATAGTGGCTTTAATAAGCATCTTTATATTTTCAAGTAACATTTGATGCGATGCTAATTTACTTGCCATAAACAATGTATATAAATGCTCCGCGAAAAAAGATATTCCAACAACGAGAGATAATTGGTAAGCAAAGTAAATTAAATACTTCTGGTAAAGTTTTATTTTGGATCTATTCGCCATAAAAATACGTTTACTCGAAAACCAAAATACCCATAAAACAGCAGGTACAGAACTAATGCAATTTGCAAAGAGTACGGAGAATCCCAGCCACTTCGTTAGGTTGAAATAAATGCTAAAATCAATAAGCCAGCCAATACCAGATACAAAAAGGAACGACAGTACCTGTTGCCAAAGTTTTTTACCACGTCTTATTATAATCATACTGGGAAATTAAGTACTGCCAATATACTTGTACCACACCTTCTGGCAGCTTCAATGCCAACTGAAGAGTCCTCAAATACCAACGTAAACTTGGGTGCGATGCCGAAATGTGCCATAGCTTTGAGAAATCCTTCGGGATCGGGTTTGACAGAAAAAACATCCTCTTGTGTGAGAATAAGTTCAAATAATGACGTTTTGTTATTATGATCCAATATTTCTATGCAATTTGCTTTAGATGCAGTAGTGACTAGAGCAATATGGTATTCATCATGTATCTGCTCAATCAAACAGAACAGATGTGAATTAATTACAGCATGGTGCAAGAATGTAGGGTACAGTTGCTTTTTACGATGATGGATACGTTCAATTAAATCATCCGTTGGATTGTCGATTATCAGTGGAAGAAAATCCCGAAAATATCGACCATTGCACTGTGTCTTATAATAATTTCGGTCTAATATGTATCCCTCTTCTCGTAATGCTCGTTGATAAGCAAAAAAATTTACAGAGCAGGTATCAAACAATGTTCCATCAAGATCGAATATCGCAAGCTTATTTTTTTTACGATTCATATCCATTTATTAGACACCTCGTATCTTTTCCGGAAAATTGCTGCCATACCATTCAACAACATCACTGAAAACCCTTATTAGTCCAGCGAAAAAAAGTATCACATGCGTGCTGTCATTTTCTATCTTGTAAGGCAACAGCCGTAACCAGTGTATAACTTCGTGAAAATAAATACTGCGAATCTGTATCGGGGTGAAATTTCGCTCAAGGTATTTATGATAATTTGAATATATATTGGCATATTGTTTTGAGGTTGATGCCATATAGCGTATTTCGTTTCGTCTAGCTTGTACCTTTGTTGTGCGCATTAAAAACTCGTAGCCGCCATGAAGAGACTGCAATAGTTTGGCATAATCTAATGCTGGTGAATCGTGCAGGTTGCCTGTGTTAGGATCAATAAAATAAAATGGACAATCGTTGTGAGCCTCAATGCATATGAGATTTTCCACAGTAAAATCGCCATGAATGTCAGTATAGGTATCGTATGCAAATATTTGCGTCAAAAATTGTACGTTCAGCCATTTCTTTAGGTATTCCCAATTATTATAAGATTCCCCATTAATGATGAGCTTATCGTATTTAAATAACGACTGAAGTTCCTTGGCAGACTCTATTTTTTTGATATTGTCATGTACTTTTTCTTTTATATACTGCTCTATCAGTTTTTGATTCTTTGGTCTAACATTCATCGTATGTAAGTCACCGCGCAAGTGTTCAAGTGCCAATTCGAGGATACGCCAGCTTGATTCGATAGGGTAGGAGTGGATATAATAAAACAATCCTACTGCTGAAATATCGTATTTCATATCATAGAAACAATATGCGTCATTAAATTGTTCATGGAGGATAGTGGGTAAAGGCAAAAAATTTTTATGCGCATGAAGCCATTGCAACTGCTCATACAATTTATTTCTATCTTTGCCGAGCGCATATTTACGAAAAAAGGTCTCCGTTTCATTCATACACAGCAGAGTAGTGGCATTGGAGCCAGCGGAAAAATCTTGTATGATGCGGATATCACGGTTAAATACAATATATTTTTCGATGTTGCCCGATCGAGCGTTTGAAAAATAAGTTTCAAGAAACCGGAGACAATCTTGCTCATTCACCCACGGTAATAAGTTTTGAACTCTATCACCGGGAGTTTCAGTGTTAAATTCCCCTTGTTTCCGCTTAATATGCTTATAGAAAGTCAAAATAATCGAAAGAAATATAAGCGATGTAGCTATATATACAACCAAAATTACGGCCACATGATCGGAGAAAAGATTTAATATCATTGCTGGATTTGTCAGACTAAAGCCACCTTGTGAAAATATCATTGTGAAAATCTGTAGAAAATGTACATCCATATTATTATTAACAGATACGCTGGTCCACGATAAACATGAATACGATATCAAATATACAGCCCACATACATACTGTATATAAGAAAAGCTTTATTTTTGAAATTTGTAGAAACACATCCCTAAACATGGTAACAAGTCCATAAAAGAAAAACATTAAATTATATTTAATGCGACGATTAAATATACTGCAAATTGACTTAATGATTGCTTTTATATATCTACTGAAAAAAATTATATTAACACACAGAATCGCTATTATTATTGTAAGAAATCCGTATAAGAATACAGGTCTCAAATTCTCAATGTAGTTAGTTTGAAATGGCAAAACAAACAAAAACACGATAAACACTACCGGAATATCTATAAAATGTTCTAAGATTAAAGTAGCTAACGAAAAAGGTACGCCATTTTTCAACTTCCGACCAGAAAAGATAACGCGCACCACATCTCCAGCACGGATAGGAACAAAAAAATTGACCGCATACCCAATTGTGAGCGAATTTAGTAAATGCGCCGGGTCAGGTTTTTCATAAATTTTAATGAATTGCTTCCAGCGAAGCATCCGAATAAAGTGTCCAGTTATAAGTAGGCCTACTGCAATAACGAAAAATATATATATCACAATAAGGTCCCGAATGCGTTCGATTTTAGTGCAAGATAGTATTCTTCGGGAGTACCAAATGGAAGATGCATGTCAACGACAAAACTACGAATATGCGCATTCTGTCTAGCCATTATGTTGTAAACGCCGCTTACGAAGAATTCATTATATGTACACTCGCTCAAATATACCTCAGCGGCCTGTTTGAATACCGCACGGTTGCGGAAATAATACGCTCCGCAAATTGCTTGAGTACTAACAGCTTTTTTCTCTACTGTGCGTATAACTCGTCTTTCTCTATCCAGCTCAAGAAAACTAAATTTTGGATCAGACGAAGTGAAAGTTAGTAACGCGCCATCTATACTATCGAATTGTCCTGTAGCACAGAATGCATAAAATTCCTTACACGTAAAAATATGATCGCAATCGTTGAACAGAACAGGAGAATTATCTTTAATAGAGCTTATGCCTGCAAGACAGGTTAACACAGGCCCCTCAGGAACATGGTCGAGGATGTGTAAGTGTGCGTCATGGTAATAACGGCGAATAACCTGATCAATGCTAAACTTATCCATATGTTCACGTAATACAACAAACGTGAGACTGCTTAAATCTACAAATTTATTCAACGATTCGGCAGCCCAGTAAAAAAATGGACATTCACGAATAGGAATCAAAGGCTTTGGTAATGTAAAATTTTTTTCTGAAAATCTTGAGCCACTACCACACATTGGCATAACTAAATGCAACCCCATGATTATATCTCAGCTGAAATAATTTGATTTTCATATACAATTTGATACGTATACTCATTGATTATTTCACGTCGCATATCACTATGCATGTATGCTTTTCTGCGAAATATGTACAAGAAAGTCATTTTTAGTAATTCCAAACCAATGCTCAACAACCTAACATTAGAAACTTGATCATCTTCTTTCCAGCTTATAGGGAAGAACAATATCTTTTGCTTAAAATATGATGCTCCTAATATCATTACAGCGTTGAAGAACATTTTGTCAGGGTATTTAAAATAGTAACGGTTTTTAAGTGAATCTATCTTGTATATATTTAACCCAGATCCCAAATCAGGGATTCGGCGACCGGTAACGATAGAAAACCATAAATTAAAACCCTTATTACCAACGGTGCGTAGTTTAGAGTAACCGTATAACCCAGAACCTTTCATGAAGCGCGTGCCTAAGCAGCAATCGAAGTCTCGATGTATACCATCACGTAGCAAAGGAAGAAGATCACGTATATTGCCTTGATCATCGCCATGCAACACTATGATATAGTCGAAACCGTCATTCGTAGCATACTCAAATGCGACCTTGTGACTGCCGCCGAGACTGTAATTGTTGTCGTTACGGAGCAAAGCCAAGTCAACCTCTGTGTGCAGCCGCCCCCAGTCCATGACCACCTGTTCAGTATTGTCATTACTGCGATTATTTACCACTATAACCTTGGTGAGAAATTCACGCACTTCATCATCCAACTGTTCAAGTACTCGTAAAATCTGTTTTTCACAATTATAGCCTGGGATAAAAAGCAAAATCCTTTCTCTGTCCTTATTGCTTTGCATCGCACTTCTCCTATTCTTTAATTGTAAATTTATTAGTGGCACACATACTTCTTCGGTACTAGTTTTTGGCGACCAATCATATTTTTCTTTAGCATGTGTATTATCACGCAGTGTCAGTTTGTTAACTTCGCGTATTAAAATCTCGGGTTTTTAATGTATACCTTCCGCTTCCCCGTATCTCACCATTAAGAGAACAATAACGCCCAAACCATACCCGCATATATAAGTCGGCAAATAATACATAAAAAAGCTGGCAGGTGCTGTAGCGAAAATAAGGCATGTTTTAAACATCACGGCAAAACTGATAAATGCAATAGGCCACTTCTTGCGATATGCCGCATAAACAAAAATAATCATGATAATTACTATCGGGAATACGAGGTTATAAAACACACCACGAAAAAAGTTGTATTTCGCAGGTTCATTTTGTCCGCGGCACTCTAAAAACTTTACAACAGCGGCTCTTAAAGGTTCACTTATTGGCCTGTTTAATATAAATTCATCACGGAACATATGGTATACATAATAAGAATCGTCTGTTACATCAAACAAATATAACGTAGACCCAATATGAGGCTTTGTGTCAAGTAAGATAAAACTCGAGGTTCTCCTGAACCACTGAATTTGATTGCTTATATATGCGGGTATGTTTCTCATCACAAGTTTTGCGTAGACTTTTTGCAAGGCACGAAATTCTTCAGCAGTATATGTGCGAGTCCCTTCTTCCCAGAAAACAGATATTCCATCTTCCTGCCTTAGCAAATCGACATTGATTACCCTGTTAATGATTTCAATATCGCTCTCCGGATCGTCGGAGTTGAAATCGGTTTTTAGTATAGCGGAAAGCGGCGACAGGATAGCTGTGAGATGATAATTCCTCGATCCCCTTTCGCCTAGGTGCTGTATTGTAGCAATGGAGCCAAATAATACCAGCATTGAAGCTGCAAAACACAAAACAGCTTTGAAGGTCAAGTGTTTTTTGAAAGAAGCAACGATTATGATCGGTATTATGACGATATATGCTATTCCTTCGGATCTCCAAGTGGCTAAGACAGCCGTCAGCATACCCCAAAATAACGTATCATAGATACTTATAGAAGATTTACGATACCATTTAAATAGAATCAGGGAAAAAAGCAAAAGTTCCAAATATGAATATAGCGGAAGCCTTAACGGTAGCATGTTATAGTAGATTACAGTAGGGAATAGCATTGGAATATATAAGATGTATTTTAGTTTCGTAGAGAAAGTTTTACCGATTAGAAATGAAATATATCCAAGGATTAGAGAAATTACAAAAATCTGCATGAGAACAATTCCGCCGGGGAATGGAAATATTGCCAGAGAAAATATATGGAACAACCCTGTCAGCCAATGCTGCCAAAACAGCGGATAGAGGCGCCTAGCGGAGTTCAAAACATGTAAGTCATCCCAATACCAGGCCCCTGGCCAAGCTAAAAACAAGAAAAAAAGCATTATGCCAAAATAAGTACAAAAGCATTTAAGAAAGAGGTCATATCCGCATTTTTTACTTTTTATCCCGCTATAGAAAAAACAACAGGATTGCCAAAATAACACCAAGAAAGCCAGCACCATCAATTTAACCATAATATAAACGACAATAAATCGCCTCCAACTGTCGTATATGAAAATGAAGGTATCTGTATAAAGGGTAATAGAAAAATGAATAAGAGCTAATATCAAGAATTGATGATTGATTCTACCGTACAACGCGTACAAATGTTTACGAATGCTCGTAGCACTCACCATAGACACTCCCTTTTCTACTTATTGCATAATGCACACTCATAAGGTGAACCCTCAGATAGTTCGTGAATAAAGGGCATTTTAACGAGTACTTCTAAAAATTCCTCGTGAGATTTTTTCTTCACAAAAACTGACACAAAAAAATTTCTTCTCGCCAAGCATCACATTCCCTCTGTTTTAAAAAATTTCTTTGGATACTGATCTGGCCAAAAATGCAACATTTGAATAAAATGTTGCATTTTCGGCGAGTCGCCCCTGCGTGGCGCGGTTGTACTTGGCCGATCGGTTACTGAGCGAGGGAAGGTTATGTAAATTTGACGCTGTTTTTTTCTCGCGGGTATTGCAAACATTGAAACATGATATAATTTTTCAAAATGCAACATTTTATTCAAATGTTGCATTTTTAACAATGTTCTCGAAAGTTTTTAGAGTAGGGAACAGGCGCTTTGCCTAACCGGCAGGTTAGCCCGTTCCCTCTCTCACAACCGGACATACTCCTCTCGAAGTATCCGGCTCGCCATAAGCCAATGGGAATTACCAAGCTCTTTCAATCTGCCCACATGGTGAACTTCGTATATTTGTCGCCGCGATTGGTGACAGCAAGCAGAGCGTAGAGATGCGTTACGAGAATGAAAATGTCTGGCTGACGCAGAAAATGTTGAACGCCTAAAAATCGCAGATATTTAGGCGGCATCTGTGGATTATGACCCGACCGCCCAAGCCACCAAGCGCTTCTTTGCCGCCGTGCAGAACAAAAGGCACTAGGCTGTTAACGACCACACCGCCGCTGAATTGATTATGAAGCGGGCGTTCGGCGGCAAAAAAGCGACATATTGGTATTGACCACGAACAGATGAACGCCCCTCGTTTACCGCCAGAGCGGTTTCGGATAAACCCCCGCGGCGTGCAAAGCTTCAATGGCGCTCATCACCCCGGGCCGGTCCTCGCGATACGTCACTCCGTACCACGTGTCCGGGCTCTCCAATACCGTGACGTCACAGAGGCCGCCTGAAAGCTGCGCGCCTATCTCACTCGGCAGAAGGTACTCGCACTTCATTGGGTTATCCGGCAGGTTTTTATCAAGGAACGGCGGGAAATTACGTTCGGCCGCCTCGAAAAATCCCTCATTCAGTCCCCAGTAATTCATAGAGACCAGCGTGCCGGCAGGAATCTCGTTCCATGTTTCTCCCTTGTCCTCGGAGAACCTCGCGCCAAAGCGGAATTTTTCCACAAGCGTCCGTTCGACGATGTTCGTGAGATAACCGCCCGCGTCAGCCTCGCAAATGCCGCGCGCGACGCTGCCGTGCTCCGACACGGTATTTTCTATCCTGTAACCGACCATCGCGAAGTGATTTTTACCGTCGCGCGCGCGCGGACGTGACAGCCAGTCGTAAATCGTCCTGAAAGCCGACGCCCCGTAGAAATCATCGGAGTTGATCGAAACAAAAGGGCCGTTCACGACCGGCTTCGCCGCGAGCAGGGCCTGTGCCGTTCCCCACGGCTTCACCCTGCCTTCGGGGAGCGAATAGCCGTTTGGCAGGTCGTTTAAATCCTGATAGACGTAATCGGTCGCGACATATTTGGATATTCTGTTCCCAATCACCTCCGCGAAGTCATCATGGATAGCCTTCGTTATTATGAATACCACCTTCTCAAACCCGGCCTTTATCGCGTCGTAAATCGAATAGTCCATTATCAGCTCGCCGTTCTCTCCCACCGGGTCGATCTGTTTGAGCCCTCCATATCTGCTGCCAATTCCAGCCGCCAAAATCACCAATACCGGTTTTTCCGTCACAAGCATCCCTCTTTCTCGTTCAATATATTTTGAATCTCCGCCTGATAGCGGTTTTATTCCTCATATCCGTTGGGATTTGTGCTCTGCCAGCGCCACGCGTCAGCGCACATGTCGCCTATGCCGTATTCGGCCTTCCACCCAAGCTCGCGCTCCGCCTTTGAAGGATCGGCGTACACTGTCGCGATGTCGCCGGGACGGCGAAGCGTAAACTCACGGTCTATCGGTTTGCCGCAGGCCCGCTCGAAAGCCGCGATCACCTCCAGCACGCTGTAACCACGCCCGGTTCCGAGGTTACAGACGAACTCGCCGCAATTCCCGTCCAATTTCCTAAGGGCGGCGACGTGCCCGCGGGCGAGATCGACGACGTGGATATAGTCGCGCACACCTGTTCCGTCGGGCGTCGGGTAATCATTGCCGAACACCCTGACGCGCTCCAGATTGCCGACGGCGACCTGAGCTATATAAGGCACGAGGTTGTTCGGTATCCCGTTCGGGTCCTCGCCAATCAGGCCGGAAGCGTGCGCTCCAATCGGGTTGAAATACCGCAGAATAGCCGCGTTGAACGATTCGTCCACCGTGCATATATCGCGCAGTATGCGCTCGATGAATAATTTCGTCGCGCCGTATGGACTCACCGCCGCCGTCGGGAAATCCTCCATGACCGGAACCCTCGCCGGTTCGCCGTAAACCGTCGCCGACGAGGAGAATACGAAATTCCTGACGCCGCGCTCCCTCATCACACCCAGCAGCGCGAGTGTGCAGGTCAGATTGTTGGAGTAATACTCCAGCGGTTTAATAACGCTCTCACCGACAGCCTTGAGGCCGGCGAAGTGAATCACGGATTTTATATCGCCGTTCTCCTCGAACAGCGCGTCCAATTTTTCGCGGCAGGCCACGTCGATCTCATAAAATTTTATCTTCCGCCCCGTGATGCGCTCGACCCTCCGCAGCGATTCCTCGCTCGAATTTATAAGATTATCAGCCACAATTATTTCATACCCCGCCGCTATAAGCTCCACGCAGGTGTGGCTTCCTATGTAACCCGCGCCTCCGGTTACGAGAATCTTCATCTGTGTTTACCTCGCAATCTTTTTGAAAACCTAAAACCCCGGGCTCTGCCCGGACCCGCAAGGGGGCTTGCCCCCTTGACCCCGTTGATAAAATCAAAAGACCGCGGATTACGCTACTCTCACGCCGCCCGTGTTTCTGATTTGCAGGACGTGGCAAGCGTCCTCG
>Ga0099364_10002983_pt1 | contig 26696 bp, 13 predicted proteins | sample TergutTh196P3_FD_73070 | JGI IMG/M metagenome (GOLD analysis project Ga0099364, IMG submission 73070) | Microcerotermes parvus P3 segment gut microbial communities from Pointe-Noire, Republic of the Congo - Th196 P3 | ecosystem: Host-associated > Arthropoda: Insects > Digestive system > Gut ...
TGATGCTTTCCTGCCGACCAACGAGCAAAATAGTATTCGGTTTCACCAACGGGATAATCGTGATGATTCCCCGCCGCTGCAAATAGACCTGCTGGTAAAGTTGCTGCACCAGTTGACTCACCCGAAGGGAGTCGGCATGCCGCATTTGTACCAGTTCGATGATGGGCTCGTTTTCCAGACTGAGTATTTCCATCTGCCTGACCATCTCTTGGACGACAGCGACATCATCGGGATTACCCGTAATGACAATGGTTCCGAAAGCATCAATAATGTCGATATTCACATTTCCGATGACCCTTCCAAGCGAAGGATCACCCGGTGCGAGGGGTTCGGCACCATTTACAGCCGCTCCCGGCGGAACGAGCGGCGGGATCACTGGCTGAACCGCCGGTTGTGGTGCTTGGGCAACTCGGAGCATTTCCTGATTGACCAGACCGGCAACCCGCCGGGCAGATGGCATATTGGACTGCTGTACCGGCACAAACCGTGTTACTGCTCCGCCCGGAACTTCTGCGGTATCCAAAAGTTGCACGATTTGAAGGCTGGAAGCCGCCATTTGCGGGGAAGCGGTCATCGCCACGCCGCCTCGTTGATGATCGATAACCAGTTCGACGGCGGTGCCGTCCCGCAGAGGCATGCTGTAACGGGAAAAACCGGGTGCCGCTTCGACACTTCGGACGGGAACAAACCGGCTTCCCAGTTTGTCGATGAGGTTCCGCTCGAAAACCTGCGGGGCAAGTTGCAACCGATGGTTCAGAGTGATCGCATTTTGCGCCATGACCGGTGCCGACGGGGCAAAGACTGGTACGGGTGGCACGGCAGATTGCATCGGTGCCGGTGCCGGCGGTGCTGGTGTCGTCATTGCCATCACCGGGACTGGTGAGGGTGCCGAAACCGCCGGCAACATTCTCGGCTGACTACTGACCGGAACTGTTTCGGGCGGCACTGCGGCAACGGGCGAGGCGGGTAATACCGGCACGGGCATAGTGGGCAACATCCGAGGTTGGCTGCTGACCGGCACCTCCTCTGTCGATACCTTCGGCGCAACCGGCGGGCTGACAACAGGCGGAAACGCTGTTGACTCTGCGGACATAATTTCCACAGAAGGGGTTTCCACAGCAGGGAAAGAGACGTTGGGCATATCCCTCACATCCGCAGTGGTCGTAAAGGTAACATGATTGTCCTGTCCGAGAGCGGACGGTACTGCCGTTAAAACCGTTACACACAGGAGAAGTCCAATTCGTTTCATGAGCATTTCCATTGCAAGGAGATTGACTCTCATCGGTCTATCCCTAGACCAGTTCTTACGATTGTATCGGCTAGTCCGTCCCTCTATAACAGATATTTCTATCCTCGCAGTTATTGTTTTTCTGTGTCCTGCGCCGGTTGTTCCGGTTGTGCCTTTTGTGCTTGATATGTCGAAAAGTAGGGGAGTCTTTTTTCTTTGCGTCCTTGGCACTTCTTTGCGCACTTTGCGGTTAAAAAAAGAAGATTTAACCGCAAGGTACGTAATGGGTTACGCAAGGTGTGCAAAGTACGATTTAGTGCGTTTCGGCATAAGTCAAGATGCAAAAATTGATTTTTAGAGGTTCTCCTAAAAATTTTTGACACCCCCCATGCCATCATGCCATACTTGCCATACCGCTTTTGGTACACGGTATTGATAATACAAGCCAGACGTGGTAGAATCACGCTTTTACCGGATACCAAATGAAAGACATCGGCGAGGGGACCATTCGGCGGATTGATTGGACGGAGTTGACTCCTGTCGTGCTGTTATTGCGAGTGTTCAACATCGCGCTGGGGGTGCGTGTGCTCTTGCTCGCCCTGATTGGCTTAAAGTTGACCGTGTTTCTTAACTATCTGGCAGAAGTCTCATTTCTGCACCCGGAACTGGCAGAACTCATTCGGCAGGGCAAACCGCAGTATTATCTCAATCTGCCGATGGATATACTCTTTTCCGGTTTTCTCGATACAAATTTTTCTGTCTGGGAAAATCCCAAATTGTTTTTCTGGTATCCCGGTGTTGTGCTGGTTTGGGTGATTTGCGGCGGACTTATTTGCCGAATCGTTGCCGTCCGCTTGACCATTGACGAATCCGAGCCGCTGGGCAGCCTTTTGCTCTTTCTCCGAAAACGGGGAATCAGTTTTATCAGTGCGCCCATTCTGGTATTGCTTGGTATTGCATGCTGTTTTCTGCCGGTCAAAATTGCCGGCTGGCTGTTGGCGATTCCCTTTATGAATGATGCCGTCGCCGTCCTTTTTCCGATACCCTTTGCCTTCACCTGTTTGACCGTTTTCCTTGCATTGGTGCTGGCGGTCGGTTTTATGCTGCTCTTTGCGGCAGTCAGTGCGGACGGTTCGGATGGTTTCGATGCAGTCAGCCGAATGTTTTCCTACGTTTGCCAGCGTCCCTTGCATTATATCGTGTATTGGTTTTGCTGTGCTGTTCTCGGTTATTTGGGATTTCTGTTACTCCAGTTCCTCATCATCTACCCTTCCATACAACTGTGTTGGAAGATGGTGCCTGCGGATTCTGAATTGTTCATCATGTTTTGGGCAAATCTGTTCACACTGATTCCGCTGGCATACGTATTCGCTTGGTTTTGGACGAGCAGTGTGGCGATTTATCTTTTGCTCCGCCGCAGTGTGGATGCAACACCGTTTCACGAAGTCTATCGGGTTGTCCCGCCGAAGGTGCGGACATTACCGGTCATCAAACCGGACAACCGCGGCGCACCCGAAATAGTCCGCACCGAAGACTCTCCCGCAACACCTGTTGTGTGAACAAAGGCAAAGGAATCAGGACTCCGTCCCCTTACAAACTTTGCGGTTCAATTCTCTTTTTGAACCGCAAAGTTTGCAAAGTTCCCGCAAAGAAGCGCAAAGGACAATTTCATGCCGTTTACGGCACACCATACGGCTGCCGTTTTTGGTACAATATCCCAATGACTACATCATGGCAAAAAAAGTTTGGCTCCCTTTTGACCGATCACAAGAACGTTCTCTATTTTCTTGCCCTTCATGCAGCACCGGTTCGGAAAAACCGAATTCAAGAGTTCTGTAGTTATTATGGAGAATTGAAAGCACCCGCCGTCAATACGATTGTTAACAAACTCAAACAGAACGGCTGGATTGATATTGATGAGAAAGGGATGCTGCAATGCAAGAGCGAATACCGGGAACCCATTGTCCATCAACTCTGTGCGGACAAAAATTACGGAAAGTATGTCGAGAGAATGTTTTCCGCTATCGGCGGTCGGTATTTTATTGATTATAGTTATGCACGAGGTTATGGTTCTTCCGAAAAACGTAGTTGGGATCGTCCGAAATTGCCGGGAGACTTCGTTCGGGAATTGCGGCACCTTCTTATCAGTAACCAAACCAATAGCCTGAGCGAACTGTTCGGAAATCTTGAAAGCCGCGAATACTACAATATAGATGTATATCCCGAAATCCTCACGCTCTTCAAAACGTATGAGGGACGCAACTGGTTGAATGAAGCGAACATCGAGTTCCGCTCGCGGTTGCTTCAACATCTGTTGGTTCGTACTCTTTCGCAACTGAGAGGCGACTTCGACGACACTTGGAATATCTTGATCGGAACGGGATGCGATCCGAAATGTGAACCGGCAACACAGATACTGATTCTCGATTATGCGTTCATTACAGGGAAACTGGATGAACCGAAACTTGCCGGGTTTTCCGGCAAGGGAGCACCGTTGCTGCTCAGCGCACACCGGGCGTTCGTCTGCGGATGCTATGCCGATGCGGCGGAAGCGTATCAACTTGCCCTAAAATCATTCGGTAATCTGAAAGCCGTTAAGAATGCGGTGCTGCCCTTTTTGTCCGGTATTTTTCAGGCACTGGTCGAATTGAAACGAGGCAATACCGTTGCCGTTTTAGAGAATGCGAAAAGTGTGCAGGCGCGAAGCGGTTCTGTCAGCCGGGGCATCAAAATCGAGTGCAACATGAATATCGAGGGGGCTTGGCGCTTGATCGAAACAATTGCCGAGCGGATGATGGGGAAGTCGCCGAACCAATTACTGGTCAACACCAAAGACCTGCTGCCCAAACGTCCTGTTTGGCTTTCGATATTGCTTTCCGCCCACGAAAGCAAGTGGTTTCAACGGGCACTGCCGGTTACGACCGGAGAGTGGATGGAGCAGTTTCTCTGGCAAACAAAAACCGGTATTCCATGGATTACAGCGGAAATTGCCGAATTGTGCGAATCATTAGACATTGCCAAGGATATTCTTGCGCCATTCTTGGAAAAAGCGGAAGAGTACCGTACACAAACGGAAACCGTTCCGCTGCGTGATCTTTTTGCTCCCAAAGAAGATTGGGAGCGTTGGCTGGAATCGCTGCAAGTTTTGGCAAACGAAGCCCCGAAAAGTCCCAAGAAGAGCGCAGCCCCGAAAAAAGAGCAGCCCAAAGCACGGTTAATCTGGCGGCTCATTCACGAAGTAGGCGGATACATGGACTTTATTCCGCACGAACAAAAGTGGTCGCCGAAGACGAATTCCTGGCTTGCAGAAAAAGAGATCACGATGTCCCGGCTGTTCAAATCGCAGAACACACTTGGTTATCTTACAGAACAGGACAAAAGAATTTGCTCAAAAATTAAGGTTTCCGCAAGCCATTACGCCGCAAACAGATACTCGTTTGGAGATGAGATCGCCGCGGAATTCGTCGGGCATCCGCTCCTCTTTTTAGAAACAGAGAGGAAAACGAAAAAAACGGTGCGCATCGAGTTGATCCATGCCCGACCGGAAATTTCTATGGAAGAGAAGGGCGGCAAGTTACACGTTGCCTTTTCGCCGCCGCTGAAAATTTATCATAACGTTCATAATCACGGTGCCTACGGACAGTACGGAAATCCTGACGACTCCAAGGAAAGTTTTTTCATTGTCAAGGAATCAGCGACGCGGTTCAAGGTCATTAAACTCACGAAGACCGAGATGCAAATTCGGGTGTTGCTCGGTGAAAAGGGACGTGTCTTTCCGAAAAAGGCACAAGACCCGTTGGCGGCACTCCTCGGCAAATTGGCAAGCGATATGAGTGTGAAGACCGATGCCAACGTTGAGTTCACCGATGTTCCGAGTATTCCGGCAAATACGAAAATGTACATTCATCTTTCCCCTTACGGCGAAGGAATCCAAGCGGACTTTTTCGTGCGTCCTTTGGGAGCGGAGAGTTCCGGACATCGCCCCGGGATGGGGTCGGAACGCCTGCTCGGCGAAGTTGATGGCAGGAATGTTCAAACGATACGCGCTCTTCCGGCAGAAAAGAATTGCCGGGCAGACATCATCGCCCGGTTTCCTGCTTTTCAACATGGTTCTCTTCTCACGGAGGATCAGTATCTGTTCGAGTCTCCCAGCGATGCACTTGCGCTCCTTGCCGAGTTGAAAGATTCGCAACGTGAAGAGAACGCCCCGGATTTTGAACTCTATTGGTCCCACGGCGAAAAGTATTCTGTGACCTCGACCGCTTCGTTCGGCAATTTTAGTCTTTCCTTTATGTCGATGGAAGATTGGCTCTCTGCATCGGGTACACTCAATGTCGATGGCGAAGCGTTTGAACTGCAAAAACTGTTCGCTCTTTTGGACGACAATTCCGAGAGCCGATTCGTGAAACTGTCGGAGCAGAAATTCCTTGCTCTCACGAAAGAGTTCCGCAAGCGGCTCGGCGAACTCAAACAACTTTCACACATCAAAGGAAAGACGGTGCAGATACATCCCCTTGCCGCCGCCGGAATGGAAGATTTCTTCGATGCCATTCCGACACTGCAAAAGGATGCTCTTTGGTGCGAGGTGAAAAAACGCATTACAACCGCTCATGATTACAAAGCCCCCTTTCCGAAGAACTTCGTCGGCGATCCGCGTGATTATCAACTCGACGGATACCGCTGGCTTGCCCGATGTGCCGAGTGGGGCGTGGGCTGCTGCCTTGCCGACGATATGGGACTCGGAAAAACGATACAGGCGTTGATGCTGCTCCTGCTCCGTGCCGAGCGGGGTCCCGCGTTAGTGGTGGCACCGACTTCCGTTTGCTTCAACTGGGAACGGGAAGCCGCCAAGTTTGCTCCGACACTGAAAATCAAACGGGTTCAATCGATCACGGGAACCGGTGCCTCGAAAAAGGAGCGGGATAAACTCATTGCCTCCGCAAAAAAGCGGGAAGTCTTGATTACGAGTTACACATTATTGCAACAGGAAATTAACCTCTTTGCAAAAAAGAAATATGCGACGGTCATTCTCGATGAGTCACAGGCGATCAAAAATCCTGATTCAAACAGAGCAAAGGCGGCGGCGCAACTTCAAGCAGAGTTTCGGATAGCGATGACGGGAACCCCCATCGAAAATCATCTCACGGAACTTTGGAGTCTGTTCCGGTTTTTGAATCCGGGACTGCTCGGTTCGCAGAATTCTTTTGAAGACCGATTCGCCGTGCCGATTCAGCGGGATCATTCGGCATCCTCCCGCAACACGCTGCGCCGGCTTGTCCATCCGTTCATTCTCCGCCGCACGAAATCGCAGGTCTTGGAGGAACTCCCCGCCCGAACGGAAATCATTCGGGAAATCGAGTTGTCAAAAGAAGAATTGGCTTTGTATGAAGCGGCGAGACTCAATGCCCTCAAAGAGTTACAGGAAATGAAAGAGACCGATTCCGGGAAGAGCCGATTGCAGATATTGGCGGCACTGACCCGGTTGCGGCAACTGTGCTGCAATCCGAAAATGGTGCTGCCGGACAGTAAGGTCGAAAGTTCCAAACTCGAAGCATTCCGGGAAATTATGGAAGAATTGAAAGCGAACCGGCATAGGGTTTTAGTTTTCAGTCAATTTGTTAAGCATTTGGAGATATTGAAGGCGGAACTGGACGCGATGGACATTTCGTATCAATACTTGGATGGTTCCACGCCGGAACGTGAGCGGCAAAAGCGGGTGGAGGCGTTTCAGTCAGGGGAGTCGGATGCGTTTCTCATCAGTATCAAGGCGGGGGGCAGCGGATTGAATTTAACAGCGGCGGATTATGTGATTCATACCGATCCGTGGTGGAATCCGGCGGTCGAAGATCAGGCAACGGACAGAGCGCATCGGATTGGTCAAACGCGTCCGGTAACGGTTTATCGTTTGATTACGCAGGGAACGATTGAAGAAAAGATTGTCCGTTTACATCACGAAAAGCGGGACATTGCGGACAAGTTGCTCGAAGGTACTGACCAGGCAACGAAATTATCGGCGGCGGACTTGATTGATATTTTGCGTTCGTGAGGTGTTCTATACTGTAAACGGTATGAACATTGTCCTTTGCGGTTGTTTTTTTAACCGCAAAGACGCAAAGAAGTGCAAGGTACGCAAAGGAACAGATAACTGCCCATGCCAATTTGGGAGCATCCGTCTTTCTTTTTCCAGTCCGTTGACAAGTTTGCATAAACTCCGTCATTCCGGCGCAAGCCGGAATCCAGACGAGGGACTCGCAGCCTGTTTTTTTGGATTCCGGCTTTCGCCGGAATGACGAAAAATCAAAACTTGTCAACGGACTGACGAAATAAGTAGAGACCGTGCGAGCATAGTTGGTAAATTGTCCTTGACAGGTTGTCGCAAGATGTGAATGGCGGCGACCATTCTATCAATGTCCGCTCGGTCTTCTTCGTTACCCCAAACGCCGCAGAGTTCTTCGAACGAACGTTTGTTTTTTTCCGACAATAGTTCCCTTTCTCTTCCAATGGTTCGGGCTTCGTAAATCTCGCGAATGATTTCCTCGTCAATTTTTACGGTAATGTCTTCGCCGTAAAAAGTTTCAGGAAGCGATGGAAGCGTGATCACTCCGCTGTTTGAAACGTAGTTTGAAAATGCAATGTTGTTAAGGTTGGAGTCGTCATGGTTCTTCTTCCGTTTCGGGTTCCTGCGGTGGTACGTTTTCGCGAATCAGTTTTTCGTAAATCGGTTGCAAACTAGATCCAACATATTTTGGTTCAGAAAAATTGAAGCCAAGTTCTTCATTCGATTTTTGAGCAACAACTTTCCCGTCGGCGATAAAATAAACGTGGTTAAAGACAGCATCCGCAATTTTCGTTCCGTGAAAATCAGGGCTTTGTTCCTTTCCCGCCCACATCCCTACTATACGACGACCTTTTTCTTTCCACTCGTTTTCTTCTTGAAAATAGATTTGTCCGTGCGGCTCTTCGTTCAGCCAACCAATGCCAGCAAAATAGTGTTGGGTATCAGGAAAAATCAATATGATTGAATACCATTTTTCATCTTTCTGTCCATGCACATCAGTCGTACCATAAGTAATTCCATCGACCACAAAATTCCGATGACCAGAGATGTGATGATGGTCAAATCCATCTGGTTTTACAATTACAGTGGGCGAACATCCCACCAACAAGGCAATTGCCAATAATGCCCAATACTGAATTCGTCTCATATCAGAATTATACCGGAGTACCGGCTCAATGGCAAGCAACCACTCAAGAATCGCAAGTGTAAGTGTTCGACGGGATGGTGGAGATATACTGTAGACGGCATGAAATTGTACTTTGCGAACCTTGCACTTCTCTGCATCTTTGCGGTTAAATTCTCTTTTTTTTAACCGCAAAGACGCAAAGAAGTGCAAGGTACGCAAAGGAACAGATAACTGCCCATGCCAATTTGGGAGCACCCGTCTTTCTTTTTCCAGTCCGTTGACAAGTTTGCATAAACTCCGTCATTCCGGCGCAAGCCGGAATCCAGACGAGGGACTCGCAGCCTGTTTTTCTGGATTCCGGCTTTCGCCGGAATGACGAAAAATCAAAACTTGTCAACGGACTGCGCACGCGCGTCATACCTTCGCTCCGCCTGTTGACATTTCTCCCATTTTGCTTTACGATAAGTACCGGTTTAAGGCACGTCCTCCGTGACTGTGTGGTTTGTTTTCGGATCGAGTACGATCCTTTGTAGTTTTATGGTCGAACCCATTACGATCAATGTTAAACATCTTTCGCAAGATGTCCGTCTTCCCCAAGAGCAAGTTCAAGCCGCGATTGACCTGCTTGATGCCGGCTTTCCTGTCCCCTTTATTGCGCGTTACCGCAAGGAAATGACCAAGAACCTCGGCGAAGAGGCTCTGCGGACGGTTGAAGCGGAACTCCGTGCTGCCAGGGTGATTTGTGAGCGGAAACTGACGATCCTGAAAACGATTGAGTCCGCCGGTAAACTTACGCCGGAACTGGACAAGAGTATCCGGGATGCCAAGTCGGTTAAGCGGCTCGAAGATATTTATGCCCCCTTCAAGCCTAAGCGGCAAGGTCCGGCAATGACCGCACGGGATAATGGTCTCGAACCTTTCGCGCTGGAAATTCTCGAAGGCACTCTCCCGCCCGAAAAGGTTGATGAAAGGGCTGCCGAGTTTATTAACGAAGATAAAAAGGTCAAATCGGTCGCCGATGTTTTGCTCGGCACGGGACACATTATTGCCGATATTTTCGGATGTAAAGCCGAACTCGTGCAGAAAGTCCGGGATATTTTCTATCAGCATGGACAGCTGGTGACGACGAAGATTGAGACGGCGAAGGAGGAGACGGCAGACGGCAGATGGCAGACGGCGGAAGAGTCTGCCGACGTGCCGGGTGAAGTGGAAGCGGGTGTGGGGGCTGATGTGGAGGCTGTTGACGCAGAAATTGCTGACGCGGAAATTACGGAAACGGAAATCGCCGGAGAAGGGCTTGACGAAGAAGAAACTGCTGAAGAAACTGCTGAAGAAACTGCCGGAGAGGAAATTACCGGAGAGATCACCGGAGAAATTACTGCGGAGGAAATAGCAGGGGAAACTGCGGACGAATCGATGAACATAGAGTCGGCGGAAGCCGGGGCGGAGTCTGAAGCCGTTTCTGATGCCGATTCTGATGAAGTTACGGAACTCTTTGGGCAGATTCAAGAGGCGCAAGCCGAAAAGGGGATACCGAAGGTTGTTTCTCAAAATACTCTCAAAAAGAGGAAAAAAGCCGAGGCGAGGAAAAAGCAGGATGAAATTAAGCAACGGCAGCGTGAGCATTTTGCCCGGCAGTTCACCGAGTATTTTAATTTCTCGGTGAAACTTCGCGGTGTTCCGGCGCACCGTATTTTGGCATTCAACCGGGGAGAGAAGCATAAAATTATTAAGGTCGAACTGAAAATTGACGCGGTCAGGGTGCTCGAATCGGTCAAGGATATTTGTGTTCCGAAGGAGCATATCCACGCCGACTTCCTTGAGGGTTGTTTGGAAACGGCTCTCCAACGGGGAGTGTTGCCGATGTTGACGCGGGAAATTCGGGAGGAGATGACCGACTATGCCGAGAAGAATGCGGTGAAAGTTTTCGGACGCAATCTGCGGACGATGCTCTTGCAGCGTCCGCTTCCGAATAAGCGGGTGCTGGCACTTGACCCCGGCGGCAAGCATGGGTGTAAGGCGGCGGCTCTGGATGAATTCGGCAACCTTGTGGGGCACGAAACAGTTTTTCTGGGCGGCAATGCTGAGCGCAGGGGGGAGACGGCGAAAACCCTTGCCGAGATGATCCGCCGCTTCCATCTGTCTGTGGTGGCGATTGCCGCCGGCGGCGGTGCGCGAGTGGCTGAGGAAGCCGTTGCCCAGATGATTGAAACGCATTTTAGTCCGTCCGATTCGGCGAACGGCGGCTTGGCGTATGTTATGGTCAACAAGGCAGGCGCGATGGCGTATTCCACGAGTCCGGCAGCAAAGGAGGACTTGCCCAACGATGATTCATTTGTCCGGGCGGCGGTGTCGATTGGCCGCCGGTTGCAAAATTCACTGAATGAGTTGGTGAAAATCGAACCGACCAGTCTGGGGCATGGAGCCTTTCCGTTCGATATTCGGAGCAAACCTATCAAGCAAGCCCTTGCCGAAGTGGTCTCTTCCTGCGTTAATCTCGTGGGGGTGGACGTGAATCAGGCAACGCCGGCAATGCTGACTCATGTGGCAGGGTTGAACCTCATGACGGCACGCCGGATTTATGAATACCGGCGTGAGCACGGTTCCTTCCGAACCAGAGAGGATTTGAAAAAAGTTCCGGGTATCGGTGCGACGGTCTATAATCATGCGGCGGGATTTTTGCGGATTTCCGGCGGTGAAAATCCGCTGGATGCGACGAACATTCATCCTGAAAGTTATGAACTGGCAGCAAGTATCATCGAAAAACTCGGCTTTGCGGTGAACGACCTCCAAAGCAGCGAAAAGATGCAAATCGTTGCCGCGAAAATTGCCGCCGACAACATCGGCGAGTTGACGGTGTTACTTGCCTCGGAATTCAATGCCGGTCTCAATACTGTCCGGGATATTTTGGAGGAACTGGCGAAGCCGGGACGTGATCCCAGAGAGTCACAACTGCCGCTGGTATTCCGAACGGCTCCGCTCAAACTGGAAGACCTCAAACCGGGTATGGAACTGACCGGCACGATTTTGAATGTTACCGATTTCGGGGCATTTGCAGACATCGGCTTGCCGGAGTCGGGTTTCATTCATATCAGCCAGATGGCGACGGGATATATTCAGAATGCACACGAAAAGGTGGCGGCGGGCAATGTGGTGCGCACTTGGGTGGTGGAATCGGACAGTGCCAAGAAGCGGGTTTCGCTTACACTGTTGCGACCGGGCACTGTCCAACAATCACCGGATGCCCGACCGCCGAGAGAACGCTCTTCTCGTCCGCCGCGACCGGAGGGGGAACGGCGGGAGTTTTCTTCGGACAAACCGGGCGGGAATCGACCGCCGCGTGATTCACGGGAGGGAAAGCGGTTCGACAAACGCTCCGGGGACAGGTCTTTTGACCGTCCGCCGAAAACCTTCGTTTCTGCGCCGGTTAAGAAGGAGGTTAAGCCGATTACGGAAGAAATGAAAAAAGGCAAAGAGCCGATGCGCAGTTTTTCCGACCTGGCACAGTTGTTCGGACGTACGCCGACCGACGAAGAGAAAGGGAAGGGGGAGAAGAAACAATAGTGCCCGCCGGGTGCGTAAACCGGGCAGGGATGAGCGGCTGCCCTGTTTCGCCGCATTTCTTTGCGTTCTTTGCGCATCCCCTGCGTCCCTTGCGGTTAAAAAAAATTAAGCGCAAAGTTGCAAAAAACATAAACAATTATGAACACATCAAAACACAGCATCCTGATCGTTGATGACTCAAACCTGAGCCTCACGGCACTCACACGTATTTTAGAGGCGGATTATACCCTTTTTGTTACCAGCAAAGGGGGGGATGCGATAGCAATGGCAGAAGAGCATATTCCCGACCTCATCCTTCTTGATATTATCATGGCGGATATGGATGGGTATGAGGTCATTACGGCACTTAAAAACTCTGAAAAAACGAAACAGATTCCCATCATTTTCATCACGGGATTGAACAAGCCCGGTGATGAAGAAAGGGGCTTGGCATTGGGAGCCGCCGATTACATCACCAAGCCGTTTTCTCCGGCAACCATCAGGCTCCGGGTAAAGAATCAAATCACGATGCTGGAGCAGTTGCGTGCCAATGAATACAATATCATGAAACACCAACTGACCGGCAAGGCACTAAACATCGGACTGTGGGATCTGGAGATTGTGTGCGAAGACCTGATGAACCCGGTAAACAAGTTCACATGGTCGCCGGAATTTCGCCAGATGCTCGGTTTTTCTGATGAAAAAGACTTTCCTAACGTCGTCCACAGTTGGACCGACCGGCTCCATCCCGAAGACAAGGCAAGAACGCTTGCCGCCGCCGTCGCCCACCTGAAAGATTATTCTGGACAAACACCTTATGACGTGGAAAACAGAATCCAACTCAAAAATGGGGAATACCGGTATTTTCACGCCATTGGAACCTCTATGAGAAACAGTGCCGGTGTCCCGCTCCGGGCTGCCGGAGCCATCGTGGACATTACGGAAAAGAGACGGATCGCGGAAATGATCCAATACCGGAACAAAATGTTGAACGCACTGAACGAAATGGCACTGATGCTTCTCTCGCACACGGAAGCCACCTTCGACCTGACCATGAGCAGTGCCGTCAAACCGATTGCCGGTGTCGTGGGGCTCAGCCGCATTGATATTTACCGTGCCATGGATGTCGGCACGGAAAAATATTTTGGACAGGTCTATCGCTGGAGTCAAACGGAAGGGGGAACGGCTCCTCTCGACGATAAACTGAAATCCCTTCCCGTTTCTCAACCGCCGGTGGCAGATTGGGTCTCCACGCTGACCGAAGACAGAGTGGTCAACATTCATACGGGTACGATGTCCCGGGACGAAACGCTTTTTTTGAATGAATTCGAGGTTAAATCTTTATTACTCATCCCCGTTTTCAAAGACAGTGAACTATGGGGGATCGTTGCCTTTCAAGATAATATCAATAACCGGCTTTTTGATGAAGACAGTATCGAAATTTTGCGCTCGGCGGCTTTTTTGTGGGCAAATGCGCACATGCGCAACGACATGGATCACGAGATCGCAGAAGCCTACGTCCGGCTGAACAAAGAGAGCCGAAAATTCGCGGCTTCCAGCCGGTGGTATAAATCTATTCTCGATGCCGTCTCGAATGCCATTTTCGTTACAGATGCGGAGATGAATTGGACATTTGTCAACAAAGCGGTCGAGGATGAGTTGGGCATGAAATTCGACGAGATGTTGGGCAAACCTTGCAGCTGCACAAACTCCCCGATATGCAAGACCGAACATTGCAGCATTCTCCGTGCAAAACGAGGGGAAAAATGCACCTACTTCAACTGGAATGACCGCTCCTTTCAGGTCAATGTGGAGACGCTCCAAGACATTGACGGACAGATCGCCGGCTTCATTGAAGTTGTGCAAGACATCACCGAAGTCCAGCGGTTGGCAAAAGAACGTGCCAATGCCGAGGCGGCAAGTAAAGCCAAGTCCGCTTTTCTGGCAATGATGAGTCACGAAATCCGAACGCCGATGAATGCGATTTGGGGGATCACTGAACTCCTGGTACAGGATAAAAAACTTTCCAAAGAAACGCTGGAAGCGATCAGCAGGATACACAATTCTTGCGGTTTGCTCCTCGGTCTCATCAACGACATTCTGGATTTTTCCAAAATAGAGGCAGGTAAACTGGACATCACCCCTGCCCAATACAACGTTGCCAGTCTCATCAATGATGTTGCCCACATGAATATGATGCGGATCGGCGACAAGCCCATCGAATTTGAACTTCACATCGACGAAAATATCCCGGCAAAACTGATCGGCGACGAACTCCGCATCAAACAGGTTTTGAGCAACATCCTCTCCAACGCATTCAAATACACAGATACCGGTACGGTAACGCTGTCGGCAGCTTCGGAATCGAGCGGCAGCGGTGTAACGCTTATTTTAGGCGTGCGGGATACGGGCATTGGGTTGTCGGAAGAACAGATAGACAAACTCTTTGACGAATATGCCCGTTTCCGGGAGGATACCAACTGCAACATTGAGGGCACCGGACTGGGCTTACCCATCACCCACCGCTTGGTCAGCCTGATGAAGGGTGAAATTCAAGTGAAGAGCGGACCGGAGAAAGGCTCCTTATTCACCGTGCGCCTGCCGCAAGAAAGGGTGGACGGCGACGTGCTGGGGAAAGAACTGGCAGCAAACTTGCAGCAGTTTCGGACGAATTACATGACGTTCAATAAAAGTTCGCTGGTGGTCCGCGACCACATGCCCTACGGCAGCGTTCTGATTGTGGACGACATGGAAACAAACATCTATGTTGCGGTGCGTCTCTTAAAACCTTACGGACTAAAAATTGATACCGCGATGAGCGGTCTCGAAACCCTGGAAAAGGTCAAAGGGGGCAAAGTCTATGACGTTGTTTTCATGGATCACATGATGCCGAAGATGGACGGCATCGAAACCGCCAAACGTCTGCGGGAGTCCGGGTACACCTGTCCTATTGTTGCCCTGACCGCAAACGCCGTCGCCGGACAAGCGGACATGTTTTTGCAGAACGGCTTCGATGCCTTTGTTTCCAAGCCGATAGATATTCGTCAGTTGAACTCTGTCTTAAATAAATTGATTCGGGATAAACAACCGCCGGAAGTGATCGAAGCCGCCCGCCGGCAAAAGAGGGCATTGACAATAGAGGGGGAGACGGACAAACCATTCACGGTGATGAACCCGCTGTTGTTGGAGTCTGTCCTCAAAGACACCCAAAAGTCCCTTGCTGTCCTCGAAGGCATCTTCCAAAGAGCCGAACTCGGCACAGAGGAAGGCTTGCAGATGTACATTGTTACCATTCACGGCATCAAGGGTGCTCTCGGCAATATCAGGGAAATGTGGCTTGCCGAGTCCGCACGCAAACTCGAAGAAGCGGGTCGGGGGCGGAATATCGAACTCCTGACAGAATCCACTCCTGAATTTCTGACAGAACTACGCGGGCTGCTCCAAAAACTGGAAGCAAGCAGGGATACAGACAGCAAAGGGGAAAATATCGCCGGCTTGCGCGAGCGGCTGCTTGCCATCGAAAAAACATGTTCCGGGCACAACAAACAAGAAGCACTGGAACTGCTCTCCGAAGCACAACACTGCTCGGAAGAAACAAAAACGCTTCTGACCAGCATCCGGGAATATGTTCTCCAAGATGAATTTAAGGAAGCCGCCGGTACGGCGGCAACCTACGCCAACGTACTAGCAGTAGTCTTGGAAGACGATACTCCCCCTCAAAAAATCCCCGGCGTTCAATCCGGCACACTCCTGTCCCATAAACAGATCGACGGATTAGACATCCTCAAAGGACTGGAACGGTTTGACGGCAACGAAGAAACATATTTGAAATTTCTCCGTTCCTACGTTACCAGCATGCGTTCACTCCTCGGCACTCTCAAAACGGTGGACATCAAAACGGCGGACAGGGAAATCCTCAAAAATTACGAAATCATCATTCATGGCATCAAAGGAGCAAGCAGCGACATTTTTGCCGGACAAGTGGATGCCGATGCCTACGCCCTTGAAATCGCCGCCAAAGCCGGTGATGTTGACTATATGAATAAACATCATCCGGCATTTCTGGAGACAGCATGGAAACTCGTTCACGACCTCGAAGCAGTATTTTCTGCCAGAGCGGCAGAAAATCCCAAACCCAAAAAAGATAAACCGGACGATGCAGCACTCTCAAAACTCCTTGCCGCCTGCCGGCGTTTTGACATGGAGGGAACCGACACCGCCATGGCAGAAATCAGCCGTTACCATTACGAGTCAGACGACGGTCTCGCGGATTGGCTCCATGACAACGTTGACCTGATGCACTTTGAAGAAATTGCAGAAAGACTGTCCGGTTATTTTGGGAATCGTTGACCCGGTGCGGTGGTTGTAAAAGGGGGGACGAAGGTCAACTTCATGCCCCTTACGGCACAGCCCAGATGTATGTCATTTTCCCAACACTGAAAATGTTCTGTCAACCCCGAATCAGAGAACGATTTGATTGTGGAAACTACTCCATCAGCCGGAGTTGATTGGTGGCAATAAATATGTTGTTATGCTGTACCTTCACTGTAAAACCGTACTCTTCGCCTGACACTTCCAAGTCGTTCTGAATGTTCCGTATGTTCACCTGCGGCGGGATCGTTAACTGACCGATGAGGACAAAATTATCATCCCTGCGTCCGCCATACAGGTCAGTAATGTTAATGTCATGCCCGGCAAGATAGCGGCTGAATTCCCGGACAATGCCGGGACGATCCTTACCAAATGCTGTGATAATGAAAACATTGTCCGTTTGGACGGCAGTTTGCGGTTGCGGCGTGTAATACCGGGCAATCACTTGGTAATGTTCCCCTAATTCGGGGGACAAGCGGACTTCCCTGGCAAATTCGTCCGGCTCCATTGTACCGGGCAAATCCACTATCGTGATGAAAGTAAAGTATCCATCCAAAACCGTTTGACTGCACGACAAAATATTTCCGCCGAGCCGAGCCACCACCGAACTCACACCGGCAACAATGCCGGGATGGTCATCAGACATTACACTTAAAACATACTGCATCGTTGAGAAGCGGCAGGAGAAATGAGGGACAATCGCCACAGGAAGGATTGTACCGCACTTGTCCGCTTTTGCAATGCCGGCGTTAAAATTGAACCGCAAGGACGCGTAGAAGCACAGGGAACGCAAAATAATAGGCAAGCACACTATTTGCCGACGAACGAAAAACGCTCGCGACTCTCAAATTCCCGGCGTTTGAAAACGTCCAATTCCTAGCCGTGTGAGGTATAAAAAGGAGAATCGAACCGGGAACAACGATACACGGTTTACGGTATCCCTACCGCACTTCCAGCAAATTTTCCACGCGGTCGATTCCCGGCTCTAAAAGGAGAAGTTGTTGTGCCACTCTGCGTGCTCTGTCGGAAGCCACCGTTCCCGTGAGAACCGCCGTTGTTCCAGCGGGAGAAGCCGCGAGGGCAACCTGACCGTCCTGTATCCCCTGTATCCGGGTCAAGCCCGTTTCAATCGCCGGCAGCGGTCTTTGCATACGGGGAGCCGTAAGATCAAAATCGAACGAAGTAGCGGACTGAATCACTTGTCCGGCAAGATTTCCAGATACCGCCGTCATTCGGGAAGCCGCACTTGTTTGACGCTGTACCGCTGTGGTCATCGTGCGCGGTCTCGTCGTGGTCGTCGCGGTACGCGTCGTCCGCGATGAAGAGGCGGTTCTAGTGAAAATGTCCGCCGTCCCCACGAACGCACTGGGCCTGCCGCCGCCGACAAATGTTGCCGCTTCCACCTGACTTTCGACCGTTGTTGCAATCGTTGGGGCTGAAACTCCGCCGGTGGCTCCGCCGACTTGGGCAAGCAGCGGCGCGGGCAGTGCCGCAAACACCAACAACAAAATAAACTGAACACTTCTCATACACACCTCCACGTCCCGCACATCGTCCATCAGCGTTTCCCAACCTGACTGAATCCTGAAAATAACGAACGTACCGATTGTACCCTCTCGGAAAACAATTGCAAGTGTTCACGTAGTCCGACTGCAGTTTTTTTCTGAATTTTGTGTAGGGAACCTCTAAAAATCAATTTTTGCATTTTGACTGATGCCGGGACGCACCAAATTTGTACTTTGCGCCCCTTGCGTAACCCATTGCGTACTTTGCGGTTCAATCCGAACTATTTTAACCGCAAGGGGCGCAAAGATTGGGCAAAGAACGCAAAGAATCTATTTCTAGAGGTTCCCTTAAATAAAGCACACATCAAGAAAAGAGTTGCCGAATTCCATGGAACCGGTCACTAATAGCAATAAAGGCATCCGTGATGTCGGGATCGAAATGTTCTCCGCGTCCTTCTCCGATAATCGCCAAAGCCTCATCGTGGGAAAGTGCTGCCTTATAGATCCGTTGCGACACCAAAGCATCATAGACATCCGCCACCGCCATAATCCGTCCGCAAAGAGGAATGTCATCCCCCTTCAATCCGTAGGGATAGCCCGTGCCGTTGACCTTCTCGTGATGGGATTCGGCAATCTCCTTTGCCATTTTGAGAAATGCCACGCCGGGAAATTTTTCGAGCGCGGCTTCTAATGTATTCGCGGCAATCGTGGTGTGCGTCTTCATAATCTCGAACTCTTGCGGCGTGAGCCGACCGGGTTTGAGCAGAATCGCATCGGGAACGCCCACTTTGCCGATGTCGTGCAGGGGGCTTGTTTGAAATATCAGGCGTGCATATTCGACATCAACAACATTCTTAAACTTTTCCTGTGTTGCCAACCGTTGACACAAGGCCCGGCAATAATGCTGAACCCGTTCGAGATGTGCCCCCGTATCACTGTCACGGGATTCCGCCAGTTTTGCCAATGCAAAGATCGCCACATCGCGGGTTTCCAGTGCAAGAATACGTTCTCCCGCACGCAACCGGGCGAGGACTTCGGCGGCGTTATAGGGCTTGGCAACGAAATCATCGGCTCCGGCAGAGAGCCCCAAGACCATTTCATTCACCTGACCATGGGAGGTCAAGAGAAGGAAATAAACATACCCCGGTCGGTCATCCGCACGCACCGCCTTGCAAAATTCGATGCCGTTCATCACCGGCATTTCCCAGTCAGAAATGACAGCACGGCAAGCCTGATGTTTCTCCAAAACCGCAAGTCCTTCCTCTCCATTGGTTGCTGTCAACACCTCATACCCATTTTTTGACAACAATGCTTCGAGAGCAATGCGGACGAGTTTGTCGTCATCGACGATGAGAACCTGCATAAGGAAAGGAAATTTCACGAAAACGCCCTTAATACTTGCTGGGCATTCTAACCTATTTTACCAAAAAGTCAACGTCGAGGGGAAAGGCAGCTGGCGGCAGAACAGTCCGTTGACAAGTTTTGATTTTTCGTCATTCCGGCGAAAGCCGGAATCCAGAAAAACAGACTGCGAGTCCCTCGTCTGGATTCCGGCTTGCGCCGGAATGACGGAGTTTATGCAAACTTGTCAACGGACTGATGAAGTCGATGTGTTTTTGCTGGGGTAGTCTTCGTTGGGTTAGCCGTCTCGCCCTGCGAGACGTAACGTATTGTTTCAGTCGGATCACTGTGCCAATCGGTCGCGGATTTCCACTAACTCCTCAAAGGAAATCACATAACCGAAACGGTTTTGATCATGAACCCTGCGTCGGTTCTCGTCGTCATAGCCGGTTCGCCCAACGGCGGAAACTACCGGCGGTTTGACAAGGAACCGCTTTGCCCAATCGATGGCTTTGTCGTAATCGGCAAGTGCTTCCTCGATATTGCCCAATTTTTCTTGGGCAAAACCGCGATTATAGTATTGGGTGTTCCACGTATGTCCCAGCCGAATCGCCTCATTGAAGTCTTCTAACGCTCCCGTAAAATCGCCTTTGGCTAACTTTGCTTCACCGCGATTATTGTAGTGAAAAGCCGAAAAAGATTCACTGGAACACAAGCGGATGGCAACATCGTAATCTGTAATGGCTTCGTTGTATCGGCGTTCCCGTAAATTCATCTTGGCTCGAATTCCATGAGCCCAACCATAATCGGAATCCTCTTCAGCAGTGGAGCGAATGATTTCCGAAGCAAGTGCCGACATCTTGGCGTTGTGGTGCGAGGTCCAATCATCCCGATAACGGCAAACAAGAATTTCGACAAAGCAAGGAATCTTCGCTGGAACATACAGGAACGCGGACGTTGCAAAAATGGCAGCGATTTCGATACAGAAAATCATCTTGATCGTCCGCTGTGAGTAAAACCGCCCTGTTCCTTTCCGACGGATATAGAGAATGCCAAGAATCATTGCCGTTACTACGATGACAACAATGACGACATTCAGAACTATCAACCCGAACAACACCGGATAACTCGCTGCGGAATCAAAAAAATCTTGGAACGGCAAATTTTTCCAACCCATAAATTCACTGCGTCGAAATACTATCAGAAGGAACGAAGCAAACAGAACCCCTATGACTGCGGCATTGATGAGCCAGCGCAAAACCGGAAACCGAGTATTGACCGCGGCAGCACCAAACGTAAGGGCAAACAGAAGGAGCAGTGCTTCGAACAGCGATACCGGAGAACGGGGTATCCAACCGACGATCAATGCTTCCGTTACCAAAAAAATGAGTCCTGCGGCGCAAAAGATTCCGAACGAAATGAGCCATTCGAGGAAGACCCGCTCACGAAACGGCATGTCGTGGCTCATAATTGCCGGAGTTGCCGCAAACGATTCTTCGTCCTTCGCCGTTGCAAGGAAACTCCGATGCATCCAGCGAAACACGATTAGGCAGAGCAATCCGACAAGCATGTACTGCATTCCGAAGGAGCGGAAAAACAGTTCCCAACCTTGAAGTATTCCGAAGGAGTGGAAAAACAGTTCCCAACCTTGAAGTCCGCAGCCCGGCATCCAAGGATCCTGTCCTTGTAACGCTATCAGGAAGAGATGGACAACCTGTGCGCAAACTGTCAAGAGGAAGAGTATGAGGATTGTGATTCCGTATCGAAAAAATGAACCTTCCAGCCGTTTGTAGGACAGCGGTGATTCTTCCAGCGGCACCGCTTTTTTCGGAGCAGTCAGACCGGCTTCTTCACGCAGAATCCGTTTGTAGCCGAAAATCGAAAGCAGTAACACAACCGCTGCAATGAGTCCCACGACTACCCAGCCGGTAAGGTAAGAAGCATCACGGATGGCAGCAAACATCGTGTATTCGACTCGTCCGCTGAACATTATACTCAGAGGCATCCACAGTATCGAAAAGGTAAACCAAAACGAGCAGAGTACCGCGAAGAGGAAACAGAGTCGCAGGCTGGTCAAGATCAGATAGCGTCTCGCTCGGAGCGTCGGAGCGTTTCGGACGGCACGCCAAAGGCTCGGAAGCAAACCGGTGCCCCAGCAAAACCAGAACGATATAATACTAATAATCGAAAGAACAGAAAGGGCAAGTCCTCCTAATGATATGAACGGAGAACCAGCACTTCCTGGTGCGCAACCGGAAGGTGTACAAACGACTGCCGAAGCAACAACCGGTTGGGCGGCAACCATCGTTACGGCGGCGGCTTTGCTCGTGGAAGACATGGCGATGAGCGGCAGAGCGGCGATCACGCCCAGTGAGAAAAACTCGCCGGGACTGCCGGACACAATCGAGTCGGCGACCTGCCGCTCCAACTCTTTCCGCAGATATTTTCTGGCGCGGGAGAGTCTCATGGCGAGGGCTTCTTCGGAACATTCGAGTACCGCCGCAATTTCCGGCATCGATTCCTCGTTTCGATAATACAAGATGAGCGGAATTCGATAATTTTCGGGAATTCGTTCCAAAGCGTTCCAAATCAACCGGTTGCGTTCTTCACGGATCAGTCTTCCTGCCGGATCGTCCAACGATTCGGGCTCGTCGCCTGATTCTTCTGTGGAAATGGTTGCCAGTTTTGCGCTGCGCTGTAAGTGTTTTTTCGCGACATTCCGGGCGATACCGCAGAGCCAGGCGGGAAACTTGGCAACGTCCCGGAGTTCGTCGAGTTTGCTCCATGCCACGAGGAATGTTTCTTGTGCCACGTCTTCGCTCCGATGGAAGTCGCCGAGCAGTCCGTAGGCGATACCGCTGACGATGCCCTGGTATTGCCGCACGATGTCGCCGAATGCTTCTCGGTCGCCGAGCTGGCTCCGCTGAATGTTGTCGAGATTGTCCATAGTGATTCCGCAAATATGGGACGTTTATAGTATAGTCCTTTTTGGCGGCAATTTCTAACGGACTTTTTGGAAAAAATGCAAAAGATTGCAGTTCTTACTGTCGGTGGGATTGCCAAACAGGGAAAACAATGTAGAATGAGGGCACTGGGATGGGGGGTGTGCATGCCGCGATTTCGATAGTGCCATTCTTGTCAGGAATTCAGAGATTTTCTACCATAGAGGTGATGGATGTTATATCTTGCTCCCAAAGGCAGGAGCGGGATGATCTGAAAATACTCTTACCATACAGAGGATTGATGATGAAAATTTTTAGAAGAGCCGTTGTGTTCATTTTTCTTGTGTGTTTTTCCTTGATTGCAACTGCCCAAGAACATGACGATGCGGTGCAGCTGTTAGCGGACGATGGTATTATCCTACGCTATTTTCTTGGTCATGGGGGTGCTATCCGACAAAATACGGACTTCTATCCAGAGGAAATAATTTTTCTTTCCTTGGAGTTGCCCTCGAAGTTTGCAGTAGATAACAGGTATGACTTTGATAGCAAATGTTTTCTAGTATTCGATCCCGATTCTCTCATCCCCAGAAATGATGTTGTTACTACCCGTTATTCGGGACACCTAACGAAAAATCAGTCATCTTTTACCGTTTTCGTTGGTTATAGGATTCCGAAAAACATTAAAGCAGGAAAGTATGAATTTCGAATTGAACTCTATGATCGTTTGAACGATAGAAAATTTGCAAAAAAGGACATAGTCGAAATTCTGGATGCTTCAAAATTTGGAATGCGGGGTCTTATGTTGTGGCGTGGAATATTAGGAACACAGCAGTTTGGTCTTGGCTCTGGGTATTTTGCCGCAGGCGAATGGACCGGAATTTCTTTTACTGTTGGTGGGTTGACAGTTGATAACGAGAGTAGAGTCAGAGCGTCTGTTGAAATCAGATTAATTGACGAGAACGACCAAAGCGTGGATATCCCCTTAGATGAAGCCTATTTGCGTGATCCTCGAAGTATAGCCGGCTTGAATGAATTTGTGCACAGCGGGAAGGATATTTTTGGCAACGATATTGTACGAACTTGGGATCTTCGTTATACGATTCCGCTCACGCAACCCGGTCATTATCGTATGTCAGTTGCCATTCATGATTTAAATTCAGGAGAGGTTAGCGGCTACATATTGCCGATCTTCGTCAATTCCTCCGTTCCTGCTCAACCGATTGTGTCTGTCGTGGAGGAGGACACACAATAATAGACCTTTTCTCTAACCTGTCATTCCGGGCGCAAGCCGGAATCCAGATGAACGTTACACGAAGCACTGGGGTGGTGCGAGTTTCGGTACAAAGTATGAGGGCTTGGCGGTGAGTCGCAGACTGCTGCAACAGATCGAAGGACTTTTCCATTCGGGCAATGTCGGCATTATCATGTCAGGTTGGCTCGGTGCGGTCAACTAGTGCCTTGTTAATGCCAAAACTCGGAGATACGGTGTTTGTTGCGACTGCTAAAAATCAGGGTGATACAGTCCTGCTATTCCAAGATTTAATATTTACAAGGCACTAGGGTTGAAACCCTGGGCTATTACACCTTGTCCCTTGCAGGGCGGCTTTCCCTCCCTGCGCCCCTTGCGCTTCTTTGCCTCTTTGCGGTTAAATCTTTTTTGAACCGCAAAGTTCGCAAAGAACGCAAAATGCAATTTGATGCTGTTTACGGTATAATCGTTAAAGATTGACTGAAAAAATGCCGAATGGGACGACGTGGAGCCTCAGGTTCGCTCCCGACGGGTGTGTTTATGGATGAAAAAACGGGAAAAACGCTTTGGGGTCGGTCAATTGCCGTAACACTGGTTACGACAATTATGTGCTCGATGGCTCTTTTCCCAGGGTGCCGTATGAGCAGTTTCCATACGGATTTTCCAATCGTCAATAACCTAGCCATCAATAACCCAGCCGTTGAAGGAACGTCCGGGAATCAAAGTGAACACGTAACGGCAGCCCAAACGGCTTCGGCACAGGGACCCGTTGCGGGCTTGTTTCAAAATTTCGGCAGAAATACTGTCGAAGCCGATCCTGATAAAGGGTATCCGCTTACCGAAATGGAGGGACCCTACCTCATTTTTGCGGCTGCCTTTTCGGGACCCACCGCCCGGCAGGATGCTCACGCACTCGTTTTGGAACTCCGGCGAACATACAAATGGAATGCCTACATCTATGAGAAAGTTTTCGATTTTGATGTCGCCAAAGATTTCAGAAACACACGCAATCCGCAAACCGGTATGCGGCAGCGGTACATGAATCACGACCGCGAAACCGAATTTGCCGTCCTCATCGGCAATTTTCCTTCTTTGGAAGACCGGCGGTTTGAAAGAACACTGGACGAGGTGAGGAAGAGTCAGCCGGAAACGATCAAACACAGAAGGTCGGCACTGCCTATTTCGATGGCATACGGCTTGGCAAATCCGATGCTGCCGGCGGAGCATCAACGCGGCGGTGTGGACGCGTTCATTGTGTCGCTCAACAAAGACCGTCCTTATACGCTTCTGCGCAATCCGCGCCGCTACACGGTACAGATTGCCACATTCACCGGACACACCGAATATACGCAAAGTTCCTCGCTCTCTTCCGTCATGGATAGACTTTCCGCCGCCAATCCTAAAAAGATGACCGACCTGGAAAAGGGGGAGCAAGCGGCGGCGAAACTCTGCAAAGCCCTCCGCGAACGCGGTATCGAAGCGTACGAATTCCACGAGCGGCACGGCAGCATCGTTACCGTAGGCAGTTTTGACCAATACGAGCAACGGTTGTCAAACGGCGCAGCACGGTATCATCCCATGATTCAGCAAATCATTGAGCAGTATCAGGGGCAGGTTACCGGAAATTCATACAATCCGGTGATTATTGACGGCGTTGAATGTGATCTCATCCCCAGAGTTATTGAGGTTCCAAGACCAAGGCAGTAGGACTTGACCGGCGTTTTGGTGACCGGACTTTTGGGGTACGTACCGTACTATGAGATTGTCTGCGGGATTGTCTGCGTCCAAAAACAGAGGTGTTTGGCGCATTTATTGAGCGATATGAAGAAGGTGTCCAGTCTGTACCTTGCTGTACTTTGCGTCCTTTGCACAGCCTTTGCGTCTTTGCGGTAAAAAAAGAAGATGTAACCGCAAAGAACGCAACGTGCCATTCTTGCCGTTTCCGGCATATCTCTTGGTTAACTAAAACACCGGTTAACTAAAACACCACGGACGCTGCCGGTTCAGGTTGGATGCCAGAATATCCATGCAGATATTCACGTCATCGACCACTTGGAAATCGTACATTCCCAAGATGATGAAATCTGCACCGGACTCAAACGCAAAGCGGATGCCGTCACGAGGATGAATGGCTCCCGCCGCCAGTACCTTAAAGCCGATCCAGGGTTGCGTCTGGGTTGCCATGAACTCCTTCGTTTCTTGCGGTTCCCGGCAGTACACGTTGTCATGTTCCGGCTTATCCGCCATACGGGACCAGTAGCGGTCATGGTGAATCGTTTTGACCCAATAATCCGGTACGATACCCTTTTCAACGCACGCTTTGAGTGTTTCGAGGCGGTGTGCGCCGATGCCGACGACGGCTTTCTCTTTGTTGAGCCGCTCCACAAAGGCGGCGATTTCGTCAAACTTGCCCTCCCGAACCCACCGGTCGCCCGTTTCGCCTTGAATGAAGACCGTCGAGGCTCCGCCGTCGAGACAATGGAGAGCATCGTCCAGGGACTGGGCTTGCAGAATGTAACGCATGGTGCCGTCCGCGTTTTCCCAGTAGTCATTCATGAGTGTTACGTTCGCGCGGCTGCCGGAATACGCATTGACTCCGCACGCTTCCCCCATCTTGAAGGTCGCAAAGATTTTATCCCGCGTGTGATAGGCTTTCAGGAGATCGGACACATAGAGCAAATCTCTGGCATGTGCCCAGCCGTTGATGAGGTTGCCCCCCATAATGATTTGGCTGAATTCGAGTCCCTTGATGGTTCCCTTCGATATAGGCTTTTTCAGGTCGGCAAACTTTGCCCAGTTGGTGTGCGTCCGGGACGCACCGGAAAGGGCATCGACCTCGACATCTTTGACATCGACTCTCCGGCTTTCCTCGGCAGCAAGTTGAGCCGCGAGGATTTTTTCCTCATGGCTGATGAACGCTCCCCCCGTTGCCAGAGCGGCACCGCCGGTAACAATTTTTTTGAGTACCTCGCGGCGATCTGGACGGCTGTGTTCAGGATGGCTGTGATTTGGGCGGCATGGTTGTGTCATGGTGAAACTCCTTATGCTCTTTTCTGATATGTTGGATTGTACCATAAACGGCATGAGAATGTCCTTGCGATTAAGTTCTTTTTAACCGCAAGGGGTGCAAAGTTTCCGCAATGGGCGCGAAGTGCAACTTCCAAGCCGTTTCAAAATTTTTCCTTCCGTTCACGGGGTGGTTGGTAACTTGGGTAATTTTTTGGCGAGAAACGGGCGGAAATGGTATTATTCTTGCGTTCTACACCCGCCGCGACCAGCGGCAGATTCAAGGATGAATCCTATGACCGCCCCAAACAAGTGTACCCAGTTTTA
>Ga0099364_10002984_pt1 | contig 26694 bp, 20 predicted proteins | sample TergutTh196P3_FD_73070 | JGI IMG/M metagenome (GOLD analysis project Ga0099364, IMG submission 73070) | Microcerotermes parvus P3 segment gut microbial communities from Pointe-Noire, Republic of the Congo - Th196 P3 | ecosystem: Host-associated > Arthropoda: Insects > Digestive system > Gut ...
AGAATCATCAAAAGGAACGAAAACATTCGCTCTGACAGGTCACGTTGCAAACACCGGTCTAATAGAGGTGCCTTTTGGCGCTACCTTGCGTGAAATAGTTGGAGATATCGGCGGCGGTGTCATTGACGAAACAGGAGCTTTGGTCGGTTGCGATTTCAAGGCAGTACAGATAGGTGGTCCGTCCGGCGGCTGCCTTACACAGAAGCACCTTGATATGCCCATGGATTATGATAGTCTCAGAGACGCAGGCGCAATGGTCGGATCTGGTGGGCTAGTTGTTATGAATCAGAACACATGCATGGTAAAAATAGCCCGTTTCTTCATGCAATTCACGCAAAACGAGTCTTGCGGCAAATGCGTTGTATGCCGTGAGGGGACACGGCAAATGCTAGCTCTTCTAGACGATATCATAGAAGGTCGCGCTACTCTGGAAACTCTGCAATTGTTGGAGGAGCTGGCGAATGTCGTTAGAATCGGTTCCCTTTGTGCCTTAGGCAAAACCGCTCCAAATCCGGTACTCTCCACTCTGGAGCATTTTCGAGAGGAGTATCTCGCGCATATCGTCGACAAGCACTGCCCCACAGGCAATTGCGATGCTCTAGCTGCATATAAAATCGATCAGGACAAGTGCAAAAGTTGCTCATTATGCGCGCGCAACTGTCCTGTCGAAGCCATCTCGGGAGCAAAAGGAATCCCATATGAAATTGATTCCGGTAAATGTATCAAATGTGGCGTCTGTGTAACTGAATGCAAATTTGACGCTGTCTCGAAAGGTTAGGTGAACGGAATGTCCGACAATATAACAGTAGACAATTTAACGATAGATGCTCAAGAAGACGAAAACCTGCTTGAACTAATCCGCAGAGCCGGTATTGACCTTCCCACTTTCTGTTATCATTCAGAAATTAGCGTCTATGGCGCTTGCCGGATGTGCATGGTGGAAGTCGAAGGAAGAGGCATTGTCCCCGCTTGTTCCACCAAGCCGGAACCGGGAATGGTTATAAAAACCCATACGCAGCAGATTCGCGACATGCGAAAAATGATTATCGAACTAATGTTGGCAAACCACGATCCCAAATGCACCACCTGCCCCGAGAGTGGATCGTGCAGGCTTCAGTCCATTGCAACGCAATTGGGCGTGCGAGATGTGCGTTTCAAACAGGTTAATAAGCCTCAACCAGTTGACGCTTCTTCAGAATCCATCATCCGCGATCCGGGCAAATGCATCCTATGCGGCGATTGCGTGAGGGTCTGCGGCGAAATTCAATCCGTAGGAGCTCTTGACTTCACCGGGCGCGGTGCCGAGGCGCAAGTCGTCACATACTTCAATAAAGGCATGGGTGATGTGGAATGCGTGAACTGCGGTCAATGCGTCAAGGTCTGTCCGGTAGGTGCTCTGACTCCAAAATACCATATTTCAAAAGTGTGGGAAGCAGTTTACGACAAATCAAAAACGGTAGTAGTTCAGATTGCTCCGGCTGTACGAGTGGCTCTGGGCGACTATTTCGGCGAAAAATCCGGTGCTCTCACAACAGGCAAAATAATCACTGCGCTCCGTAGAATGGGCTTTGATCATATATATGACACATGTTTCGGTGCCGATTTCACAGTGGTTGAAGAAGGTCAAGAATTCTTGGCTCGGTATTCTAAAGGCGAAAATCTACCTCTTTTCACATCCTGTTGCCCCGCTTGGGTGAAATTCGCAGAGCAATACTACCCGGATCTTCTTGACAATCTTTCAACATGCCGCTCACCAATGGCTATGCTGGGAGCAATGTGCAAGGATCAGCTTTCTCAAGACCTCGGCGTATCGCGCGAAGATATTGTAGTGGTCTCGATTATGCCTTGCACCGCAAAAAAATTCGAAGCAAGTCGCCCTGAATTGTCTCTTGATGGAAATCCAGACGTTGACTATGTTCTCACCACAAAGGAACTTGCCGTTATGATGCAAGAAAATGGCATCGAATACGACAAAATGGAACTAGGCTCTTTTGACATGCCTTATGGCTTTTATACCGGAGCAGCCGTGATCTTCGGTGCTTCCGGTGGTGTCAGCGAGGCAGTGCTACGGTTTGCAGCAGACGAACTCCACAAAGGATCTTCCCAAGAATTCCACGAAGTTCGCAGCAGCTCAGGTGTCAAAGTTGCAACAATCCAGATTGGGCAAGTAGAACTGAAACTTGCAATTGTAAGCGGTCTCGCCAACGCTAGAGACTTGATTGACCGCATACGCAGCGGCGAAGAACACTATGACCTTGTGGAGGTCATGGCATGTCCCGGTGGTTGTATCAACGGCGGTGGACAGCCTGTTGCCGCAGACATCGCAGAAATCGCTGCCAGAGCAAAAGGCTTGTACGATAGCGACAAGATGCTCCAGTTCCACAATTCATCGCAAAATCCATACCTCAAGCAAATATATCACGAAAAACTCGACGAAGAAAAAGCGCACGAATTGCTGCACACCCATTTTGAAAACCGCAAGAGAATCCATCATGATGATTTTGTCTTAGGCGAACTCCCGGACGAAGTGAAACTCAGCTTGTCCATTTGCTTTGGTACCAGCTGCTACCTCCGCGGTGCGCAAGACCTCTACAATCGTATCACAGACTATATAAGAGCTAAAGGGCTTGAACACAATACCGAGTTTAAGGCGAATTTCTGCGGCGAGTTGTGTAAAAAGGGACCTGTGCTGATAGTAAACGACAAGGTTATTGAACATTGCACATACGAGATAGCAGTGCAAGAAATCGAAACGCAAATGTCAAAACGCCACTAATCGTATGAAGTCCGGGGTGTGGAATCAGCGCAAAACAATACAGATAGCGAGTCTCATTTTTGTGGTGCATTAATCCTCCTAGCTGATTCCACACCCCGGACCGATTTATCAAAGACCGCACATAGAATGAGGAGCTAATATGACCAGCAACATAATCTTCACTGTTTCTGCTAATTGCCGTGACTGCTACCGTTGTTTGCGCAACTGTCCGGTTAAGGCAATACGGGTTAGCGGTGGGCAAGCTCAGATTGACGAGAATCTTTGTATCCATTGTGGGACGTGTGTCAGAGAGTGTCCTCAGAATGCAAAGAAGATCCGCTCTGATTTGGAATCAGTTAAAGAACTCGTTAAATCCCAGTCTGTCGCTGCAAGTGTCGCCCCCTCCTTTGCTGCTGTTTACAGCGGTCCGCTTACCAGCAGGCTTCCATCTGCCTTGCGTCAATTGGGGTTTAGGCATGTAACCGAAACCGCCGAAGGTGCCAAGTACATCACTGAAAAGTCATTTGAACAAGGTCAAAATGGCAATATTTGCACAAGTTGCCCCGCTGTGGTCAATTATGTCGAAAAATACCAACCGGATTTATTGGGATATCTTATACCCGTAACTTCTCCAATGATAGCCCATGGTCGTCTCCTTAAAGCAAGGCATGGAGATTGCCCGGTTGTTTTCATAGGTCCTTGCGCAGCAAAAATCGGTGAGGCCCTTCGTCCAGAAAACCTGGGCGCTATTGACTTTGTTATCACGTTTGAAGAACTCGACCAATGGATGCGCGATGATGGAATTTCGCTTACATACTGTCCTGAAAGCGGTTTCGACAGTGCTGGCCTCATCGGCGATGCAAGACTTTTTCCGTTGGATGGCGGGATGCTTGCAACTGGTGGGATAGACAGCGACCTTTCAAGAAAAGACACTCTTTTTATCCATGGAGCCAATGCAGTTTTGGATCTATTCCAAGATAAAAAGACAATGGGAGCACTAAAATACATCGAGCCTTTGTTTTGCAACGGTGGCTGCATTGGCGGGCCTGCTATCGCAAACAAAAAGTCCCTTTTCGAGCGTCGCAAGGACATACTCAGCTATTGGGAAAACGCCAATAAAACAGTTAATGAAAATTCGATACAAGTCCCGCACATTGCCCAGTATAGTAAAAAATCAACAGATTTTGATGATGTAACCGAAAACCAAATCAATAATGTCTTGGCTCAAACAGGAAAGTCGGACCCAGCGCTACAACTAAATTGCAATGCTTGCGGGTATAAAACATGTATTGACTGCGCCGTGGCAATAGTTCGCGGCATTGCAGAACCGGAAATGTGTATGCCTTATATGAAGCGCTTGGCACAGCAACGAACCGACAGGATCATCGAAACGACTCCAAGCGGAATTGTGGTACTCAATAGCGATCTCTTTATTATTCATTTCAATCCAGCATTTGCCAAAATGTTCAAACTCAGCACCGGCATGTTAGGGCGGCGTATTTCAGTCCTCCTAGATGCTGAAGGTTATGAAGCAATGCAATCCGGAGGCACCGATGAATTCCAGTCAATCAAAAACCGCAATGGGACACGTTATCATGAAGTACTGTACGCTCTCAGGGAAGAGAACCAATATGTTGGAATCTACACAGATATTTCCAAGCTTGAAATGACAGAAGAGCATCTTGGCATTGTCAAGGCTCAGACTGTATTTCACGCTCGCGAGTTCCTTGAGCATCAAATCAGGTTTTCTCAGGAAATGGCGCATTTCCTTGGTCAAAGCACTGCAAAAAGCGAAGAGATAGCCAGGCGGCTAATAAGTCTGTACGAACAAGACGGAACTCCGGAAGGTACAGGTGGTCTCCAATGAACTACATAGCTGACTACTTGTACCAGAAAAACAAGACAGGATACCTTGTATGCGGAGACTACTGCGTTTGCGAACGAACTGCTGTCGGCACATACTATATCGTTTGCGATGGAGTCGGTTCCGGAATATATGCCAATATCGCTGCTATCACTTGCGCTCAAAGGATTCTCGAGCATCTTCGGCTTGGGACATCATTGCGTATGTCCTGCGAAATGGTTGCAAGCTCAATGCATCGCGCTCGCACAGAAAAGGTTCCGTTTGCTGCCTTTTCCGCTGTTATGATTAGCTCTGACAATCAGTTCACCGTGTACACATATGAAGCTCCCAATCCAATCTATGTCCAAAGCGGGAAAGCAACTGTTCTAAACCCCAGGATGTATACAGCTGGGTACGAGGTGATAGGTGAGCATGTCGGCAAACTCCGCAATGGGGATTATCTCATGCTAATGTCTGACGGAGTAACACAAGCGGGAATGGGTCGCGGCTATCTCTCAGGTATTGGCTCAAATGGCATCGCTGACTACATCACCCGCGCATTCAGAGCAAACGATGATATAGATATCCTCATGGAAAAGCTCATTCAGAACTGCGCTGTCATAAATGGTGGGATGTTTGCTGACGATACAACTCTAGTGCTGTTACATAGCAGAAAGTCTGCAGAATTGACTTTATTGACCGGTCCTCCCTCTGACAAGGCAATGGACACGGAATATGCTAGAATTGTGTCCGAGGCGACTGGTAAAATCATCGTGTGCGGCTCCACGACTATGGGTATCATATCAAGGGAATTGGACTTGCCGGTTGAACCGCTGCCAAACCGCGACAATCCGGGAGCTCCACCTGAATTTTTCATTGAAGGCATCGACTTGGCTACCGAAGGAGCTATTACCCTCAACCAGGTATACAACGTTTTGGGTGAGGATCTTTGCGGTATTGAAAAAGATTCCTCAGTCAAGCGGATGTGCATGATGCTTCACGAAGCCGACGTGGTACATTTGCACATAGGAAACGCTGTTAACGATGCTCACGAGAACTTGTTGTTTAAACAAGTCGGTGTCCGTGTTCGCAGGACAATTATCGGGCTAATATCGGAAAAACTAAGACAGATGGGTAAACTCGTCATCGAGACTTACCATTGATTCATTTGCTAGCGCAACAGTGCAGCGCACAGGGTGAGCCTGTCCGCTGCACTATTTTGTGCTTTTGTTTATTGCCAGAGCATTAAAGTTGTTCGTCGTGGTTATCCTGACCTGTTAGGGTTGTGCATCCATACGCTACTATACGACACTCCATTTATCCTTGGTTTCTCTTGGAAAACGTAAAACCAAGCATCTCCCGCTACCCACCGGATCGCAACTGTACGTGTTACTGGTCACGCTCTTGCGCTCGGAAGGCTATTTTTGTGACCCTATCGCTACGAGGGCGCACATCCGTGCGCCCACTCGCGAGCGCTCCACCGTCCTTGGTTGCGCTTACGGGGCACAAAAACATCCGTTCCTCACCGGGCTCTGACCAGTAACCTGTACGTTGGAAATCGATTACCGCATAGGTCGCAAACTTGACAATTCTATGCAATCTGTTCTAAAATGACGGTAATCAGATATGAAAGGTGATTTTGTTGAAAGTATTAATCGCATCCGTAACCGCTGGTCAGGGGCATCATTCCGCTGCAGCCGCTGTGGCTGATTTGCTGTCTCAGCGTGGTCACGAGACTGCTGTTATTGACCTTATCAAAGAAATCGGCAAACCGTTGTATGTGGCGATAGACAAAGGCTACAACCTCAGTGTTAACCTTACTCCCCGCCAATATGGACGTTTTTACAGGACTCTTGAGGCAGATTCTGTTTTGCGAAGAAGCGTTGTAAAGCTTTTTTCTAATAATTTGATTGCAAACAGAGCAAACAGGAAAATCCATCCAATGGAGCTTGATGTGATTATTAGCACTCACCCCCTTGCTGCACAGATAATCGATGAACTAATGAGCAGGGGAGCTCCTCGCGCTCTCCATGTCGGTATTGTTACCGACTATACAATTTTACCCACTTGGGAGGATTCCAAAAACATCGACTATTTGGTTACATGCAGCTCTGCTATCGAAACACGTGCTGTCTCTAGAGGAATACCTGCAGAAAAATTGCTTCCATTCGGTATTCCGATACATGGACGTTTCTTGGTAAAAACAGAGCAGTCCGATGCCAGAACCTCGCTGGGTTTACGCACTGATCTTCCGGTGGCGCTAATCATGGGCGGTTCAATGGGTTATGGGGGGATAGTCAAGATCGTCAAAGATGCAGTCGAACACATTTCAGGACTGCAGCTCATCGTTGTGTGCGGGAGAAGCGAAAAACTGCTAAATAGTCTGATGGCGCTGGATTTACCTGATACTGTTCATCCCATGGGTTTCGTTAGCAATGTGGATGTGCTGATGGATGCCAGCGACTTTATCATCACAAAACCCGGAGGTCTGTCAGTGTCAGAGTCTTTGCAAAAAGGTTTACCGATGATTCTCTTCGATCCCATCCCGGGGCAAGAAGAAGCAAATGCGGATTATTTAGTCAATTATGGGATGGCTATGCGTTCTTCAGAATATGTACACGTCTGGGAACTTATTAAGGTACTTATTACAAATCCAAAGCGTTTGGAAATGATGAAAGAGTCTATTGCCACATTCGCAGTAACAAACTCCACACCAAGGCTCGTTGATTTTATCGAAGAAAAGATCCAATCTGCAATCAATCGTTAGCTCTCTCCTATAGATTCCAAATACCTTCTCCCGGCTTCGCTTTCGAGGTATTCGTTTTTAGTGCCGCAGAACAATGCGGTTTGATTCCCTATATGCAGTATATGAGAGGCATGCTTTATCGAAGCGGCAATGTCGTGTGAAATCATCACAATTGTAATACCTTCATCATTCAACTGTCCTATAAGATCATACATCTCGACCGACGCGATGGGATCGAGTCCGGCTGCCGGCTCGTCCAATAATAGTATTTTCTGTGCTGCACATAAAGCTCTAGCTAAAAGTGTTCTTTGTTGCTGCCCATCAGATAGTTCACGATAACAGCGCTTTGCTAGGGAAGCAATTCCAAGTTTTTCCATGTTCTCTTCAGCAATGCGTTTCTCGTCCTTGCTATAAAAGGGGCGAAAACCACTGCGGTTCAAGCAACCGGATCTGACTACCTCTCTTACGGATGCCGGAAAATCTTTTTGTACCACAGTTTGTTGAGGTAGATAACCTATTTCATTCGCTTTGAGTCCCTCACTTATTGAAATCTGCCCCGCCATTGGTGCTTTCAATCTCAGGATAGCTTTCATTAATGTGCTTTTTCCGGAGCCATTTTCTCCAACAATACACAAGTAGTCTCCTGTGTTAACTGTGAAAGAAAGATCGGAAATCACCTTTTTGTTGTCGTATCCTAGTGTAAGGTTTTGACATATCAACTGGGGCATCGAAATTCTCCTCCATGCTACCAATAATAATCATTGCACATGATTAAGTGCGTCTTGTCACGAACTTCATTTGTATACCCAATCATGCTCCATGTCATGCTTTGGGGTTGCATGTTGAGCATTGCCCATATAATACCGTTTTAAAAGCATTTATGCGAAATGAATGTTCTTTTAGTATGTGCAGCTCCAGTTTACCTAACATATCACACTCCATGTGTTTGAGTTCACCACAATTCTCACACTTTAGGTGGAAATGAGTATCGCATTCTTCTCCATCACTGACATACTGAAAGCATGTACCGGAAACTCCATCTGTTGTGTATCTGCGTAGTTTTCCGCTTTCCATTAATTTTTCGAGATGACGGTATATTGTTGTGCGCCCAATAGGGGCAGCTTTTTTTTCGAAATGTTTGACTATCTGCGCTGCTGTAACATGAGCACCGTCCAATGAAATGATATAATTGAGAATAGCCTCGCTTTGTTTCGTATTGTAGTTTGATGGACGCCTCATTATGGCATTTCCTCCTCGTCATTATGGAACTGTGTTTCATTTTAACATAAGCTTGATGCAGCGTCAATATGTAACAATACTGCATCACCTGTCTACGCACCGGTTTGCCGCTAGTCAGCGGGTAGCGGGAAAACAGACATTTCCTGCTATCCGCACGACCGGTAACTACCAGCTTCTTCCTAAAATAATTTCCTTTATCTTTGCTTTGTCCAACGCTGCGGAAAATACAAGGAACAAAACAGCATTGCTCGTTGCTTGGATTGCGTCCCCAACGAGCCCCACAACTGCTCCGGACCATCCAAAAAACATAAGCCCTGTTATAAAATAACCAACAATAGTAATTACACCAGCAGGGATAACCATTACTGCATTTCTTTTTGTGAGGATTCTATCGTTTTTCGATGTAAATGGCAATGTAATGGTTATTTTGATAATAGCTGAGGGTACTATGTATATGGCATATCCGCCCAATGCGTCTGCAAGCGCACCGCCTACCGCAGCAACTGAAGCAGCATAAGGCAAGGGCAGAATACAAGAAGCAAGATAGATAATGCTGTCACCCATGTGGACATATCCGTTTCCTACCGGAAATTTAATGAAAGTCGTAAGCGCGACAATCATCGCAGAAAAGAGCGCAGATAGAGTAAGCAGTCTTAGTTTTTTGTCCATACATTGCTCCGTTCTTTGATTTATTACACTTTTGGCTTCAGAAACGGCGAACCTGGTGTGATTGGAAACCTCGACACAGTATAGCAGATGCAGTGAGCAAAATCCATTGTTTTCCTCAACCTGCTTGTTCCTAAAGCAGCGTCTGTTCTATTCAAGCTAGCCTGCTTTGTTTGTGCAGTGCACGGAAAAGGGGTATATATCTTTTCCAGCACCACCTGGCGATGAAAGTCCTCGTCATATATACCCGATTATTTAAATTCAAAGTACTGGTGTTTATCATTTTACTTAACTTTTACCCTATTGCATAGTTAGAGTATGCACTTTCTGTGATATACTGTCGAGCAGAAAAGCGATTATATCCTAATAATGAAATACTGGAGGTTTCACAATGGTAAGAATAGGTCAAAGCATGCACCCAAACTATGTCAATGGCGATTTGAGCAAACTTGATGATGAACTTAAGCAATTTGTGGAAGCCGGCGCTTCTGCCTGTGAATTAGTTTTACAAGGACTTGACGTAATCATTGGCGCAAAAGTTATCGAATCTCGCCAAGACGCGCTAATTAAGATACTACGCAAGCATGACTTAGAATACACAATGCATATGCCCCACAGCCTCAATCTGCTTGATACTGAAATGTTAGACATATATTTGGAAATCTTCCGTGCTTCAATTGCCTTTGCACAGGCGGCTGAGATCAAGCTTTTAAATTACCACGCCGGGAAAATCAGAGAGAGAAAACCTGAACCTGCGGGTACAAGAAGAAGGTCTAGACCTCTTGCAGACGAAGCCCTCGCTAATGCATCCTCCGTTGATGCAGCGCCTACTGACGGGAGTGTGCAGGAGCAAGAAGATAAGCCTGATCCAAAAACACTAATTAAAAATGAAATGGAACATATTAGATTGCTTGCCGGTAGCGCTCCTGAAATCCTCTTTTGCATGGAAAACGCATTGTTCACTGATGACAAGGAGTTTGACGAGTTTTCTTCTGCCATCAACGTCTCCGACATGATCTCATTTTGCCAAGGTGTCAATCAAAAAAACTTCAAACTAACTTTCGACATAGGACATCGGTTTTTAGCACTTGATGGTGATAAGCATACTTTACTTGAAGATATGAAGACGCTTTTACCATTTGTAGGCCACATCCATCTACATGACAATTGTGGAAACCGGAAGGACTCTAGAGATGGATTCGGCGGTCAGCGTCTTGTGATTGGAGCTGGCGACATACATCTTCCGTTAGGCTGGGGCGCCGTGCCTATCAGGGAAGCAGTCGAACTCCTAAAGGATTATGAGGGAATAATCAACCTAGAAATTGAACAACGTTTCAGCTACCACTACAGCGATGCTATATCAATAGTCCGAAATTATCTTGAATTAACCTAATCCAACAGTTCAAGCAATGAGAGGTTGTCGACGCTTTCGGAGGCTTGAAGAAATTCGCCCATTGATGTACCGTGCAGTAGGTAACGGGAAGCATCTGTTTTCACATTCATATCGCTCAGTGGTGCATGGATACACCACTGAGCGATGCTCTGCCATCTTTGCTTTCCCTTGTCGGAACGCGAAAACAGGCATTTCCTGCTACCCTCTGAACAGCACCTCATAGATAGATGACATACCATAATAATAAGGTATTTATTGACATTGCTCTTCTAATTCATTACAATGATAGTATTGATATGGTGAATGATTTAGGGAGGTTAGCATTATGAAACCGATAATCAAGATATACCGCTCAGGCGAGCTTATCAGCACTTCTGAGGGAGACCCCGAAGAATCCTTGTTCACGCGTATAGGCGAAGTTGGGTTGTTTTTGGATTCTCCTTGCGCAGGAATGGGAAAATGCGGCAAATGCAAAGTGAAACTCAGCCCTGATGGGGAAGAAGTACTTGCTTGCAGAACATACGTCAGCGTCGATACAAATGTGTATCTTCCCGATGATTTGGAAATGAAAATCGCCGATGGAAGTACGGTGGCAGCGCAGGGTGCCGGAACTAAAGCGCAGATAATGCAGGCTGCCAGCGGGCGATATGGAGTAGCGGTTGATATCGGGACTACAACTGTGGTCGCCCATTTGACGGATCTTGTCAGCGGCGTTAGAATTGCAACTGCAAGCGGTGTAAACGCACAACGGACATATGGAGCGGATGTCATTAGTCGCATTCAATACAGTGCTGCACATGGACACGAAACCCTCACAAGGATTATTCGCGATCAGCTATCGTCTTTGATTCTGCAAGCATGCACCGAATCCGGCGCAAACACTGACGACATCGAGTATATTGCTATTGCAGGAAATACTATCATGGAGCATTTGGCTGCCGGGTACTCCCCGGTTGGCATGGGCGTTGTACCTTTTACTCCAATCAGCTTGTTCGGTGATGAGCTTTCAGCCGGCGATGACTTGCCTGTTGCAAAGAACGCAAAGGTATACTTCTCGCCTGCTATATCATCTTATGTCGGGGGCGATATAACAGCAGGAATGCTTGCAGCAAAACTCGAGGACACATCTGGGCCTGTTGTATACCTCGACATTGGCACCAACGGCGAAATCGTGTTAAAAACAGGCGACAAGTATTACACTTGTGCAACTGCTGCAGGTCCTGCATTCGAAGGTGCTGAAATCACTATGGGTATGGCTGCTGTCAACGGTGCCATAAACCATTGCCGATGGGAAAACGGAATTATCCTCTCCATCATTGGCGACGGTGCTCCTCGCGGTCTTTGCGGATCCGGTCTTTTAGATGCGCTTGCAATATTGCTCAACACAGGTGCAGTAGACGAATCCGGGCGAATGCTTGATTCTGATGAAATAGAGCACCCCATATCAGAATACATAGGTGAAATAGATGGTAAAAACGCCTTTTTCCTCAGCAAAGAGAATGGCGGGGTATATCTAACAGCAGCGGATGTCAGGAAGCTGCAACTAGCTAAATCTGCGATAGCAGCCGGCATACAGACGCTCCTGAGACACGTTGACATCGCAGAAGAAGAGATAACCCAGTTCGTTTTGGCAGGTGGATTTGGCAGCTATATGAACCAATATAGCGCTGCTAGAATCGGCTTGTTCCCAACATGCTTTTTGCCTGTATCCAGCACCCTTGGCAACACCGCTGGTGAAGGTGCTGCAATTGCTGTATATTCCGAGGATGCTCGCGCAAAGCTTGCGGATATGCGTAGACGTTGCGAGTATATAGAGCTATCAACAAGCATGGTGTTCAACGATCAATTCGTGGAACAAATGATGTTCCCTGAAGACTATTGAGGTCGAATGATGCTGGATTATGGGTACAATGCTCACTTGGCTGTACGGTGCGTTTTCGCCCATTGTGTTCCTCTTGAGATGTCATCGTTTGCTGGTGCACAGGGAGTTCAAAAGAGATGCAACGCCAAGCAATACAACGATCGCATGTTTGATCTTATCACATTCACCTCGTTTTCTCCGGTTAGGTGAGGTGAGGCTTTAAAATGGATCGATTTGCCATTGCTGTAATACGCCACAGGAAAGCTGTCATTGTTCTTTTTGCAGCGCTCACCATACTATGTGTTTTTCTATACTTTGAGGTACGCGTCAATTACAACATGGTTGACTATCTGCCTCCAAGCGCAAGCTCAACGCAGGCTATCGACATAATGAGCCGCGAGTTTTCCCAAGAGATTCCAAATGCGAATGTTATGATTCGTGATATATCTGTTATCGAAGCTTTGGAATACAAAAGATTGTTAGGAAACATCGAAGGTATCAACGAGGTCACATGGTTGGATGATGTTGCCGACCTGAAAATCCCCCTTGGCTTTCTCGATGCGTCATTGGTCGAAACATATTACAAAGACGGTGCTGCGCTGTTCATGCTGCGAATTCAAGACGGTTGGGCAAGGAGCGCTTGCGCAGACATAAGAGCCTTGATTGGAGATGGAAACGCTCTATCCGGTGAAGCTGTTGATACGGATTTCATGCAACGTGCGTCCGTATCTGAAGTAATAAATGCAATGCTGATCATATTGCCTCTCGCTATAATCATTTTTCTGATTTCCACAGAATCATGGCTCGAGCCTTTCCTTATACTCTGTGCCATTGGCGTCGCCGTGCTGGTTAATATGGGGTCTAACATTCTATTCGGACAAGTATCATTTTTAACGAACTCTGTTAGCCCTTTGCTTCAGCTAGCTGTATCCATGGATTATGCAATATTCCTAATGCACACTTTTTCAGATTGCCGCATGAAGCATAATAACGTCGAAGACGCTATGGCAGAAGCGATAACATCGTCAATTACAACAATATCAGCTAGTGCACTAACAACTCTTTTTGGTTTTCTTGCGCTTGTATTCATGCAATTTAGAATTGGCGCCGATTTAGGGTTAATCTTAGCAAAGGGTATCATCATTAGCTACATATCTGTTGTGGTTTTTCTCCCTGCGCTTATGCTTTGTTTACTCAACGCAACTAACCGTATGCGTCACCGTCCATTGCTTCCTGATTCGAGCAATGTCAATAATGGTCTTAGGAAAATCGCGTCTCCTGCAGTAGTCCTCGTTATCCTCCTCATTTTTCCCAGCTTTCTCGGGCAACAGCGTACCACATTCGTTTATGGCGCAGGTTCTGTGGGAGGAGGTACTTCACTCGAATTCGACAAAAAAGCAATTGCAGAGGTATTCGGGAATACGAACATATCTGCATTATTGGTTCCGTCGGGGAATAAAGTCCGGGAACGTGACCTATCAACCGAACTTAAGAACCTAGATCGTGTCGACACAGTTATATCCTATGCTCAGACGGTCGGCACAGCGATTCCATCTGCCTTTCTGAGCAGTGACATTATTGATCAATTCTATTCTGAGCACTATGCGCGAATTATATTGTACACCGACACACCAACAGAGGGAGATATCTCTTTTGGCATGATCGAGCAGATTAGGTCGACTACCTCAAAATACTACAATGAATTTCATATTGCCGGTCAAAGCGCCAGTTTGTACGATATGAAGACTGTTGTCGCAATAGATAATTTACGCGTCAATTTGATTGCGATTATTGCGATTTTCACTGTGATCATGCTTTCTTTCCGATCGCTTATTTTACCTTTTATACTTGTAATAACGATAGAAGCTGGAATATGGATCAATCTATCGATTCCGTATTTCGCCAATAATTCAATAAATTTCATTGGTTTTTTGGTTTTAAGTACTGTGCAATTGGGCGCCACTGTTGATTATGCGATACTTTTGACTGATCATTACAGGGAAAACCGAAAACACATGCTAAAGAAAGATGCTCTTGACAAAGCCCTTGGCGATTCTTTCAAGTCCATACTCATCTCCGGGTTCACGCTATCTTTTTCCGGGTTCACCCTTTACATAACTTCTACCAACTCCAGCATCAGCGACATCGGACTTCTCCTTGGCCGGGGTACGATTTTGTCGATGTTCATGGTGTTGTGCTTCCTCCCACCCATGCTTAACGTATTCGACAAGCTGATTGCAAAAACCACATGGAACTCCCGGTTTCTATTCAGCAAAAATTGAAAACAATTCCGGACTCCATATAGTGCAGCTTACATGCAATACCTGTAAATGAACTTATATGCGCTACTTGTTTGCGCAGATCATCAATCTGCAATGTGCAAAACTATAGTACGCAGAATCCTAGGAGAGCTTTACTATGAAACAATCAAAAAACAATACTGTTCGGAGGATCGTCAGCCTATCAGTTGCGGTTTGCTTAATAGTCGTATTGCTGCTCAATCCCTTTTCATCTACCACGATTCAAGCGGCAGCAGCACTGAAAGAAGAGGTTGTTTATGTCCGATTGAACAGTGATGGGTCTGTGAACGAAATATATGTCGTCAATAGTTTCACGCTCAACGAAAGACTTGAAATCATCGATTACGGCAATTATGCATATGTTCAGAACTTGTCCAATATGGATATATTGCGTCTCAAAGATGGAATTGTCACTATCGACACCCAAGACGATAAACTATATTATGAAGGTTTTTTATTGGATGCGCAACTACCATGGGAATTTTCCATCACTTACAAGCTTGACGGTCGCACAACAACAGCAGATGAGATAGGCGGGAAAAATGGCCACTTCGAAATGACTATAGCTACAGATTTTAACAAAGAGGGAAATCAGGAATACTACGATCGCTATTGCCTTCAGATATCAGTTTCTCTGGATGCAGAAATCTGTCGAAATATCGAAGCGGGATCAGGGACAATCGCAGCAGCCGGCGGAAACAGGCAGATTACTTATGTGGTTCTTCCCGGGAAACATACCATACTTGAGCTCTCTGCTGATGTAGTTGATTTTGCCATGCCATCCATAACCATAGCAGGCGTCATAATGAACATGGACTTCGATTTCGACGATGTGGACTTATCCGATATACAAGACCTTATCGATGGTCTCATTGAACTTGACGATGGCGTCCAAGAACTGCTGGATGGAATATTCGATCTCAATGATGGCGTTGAAGAATTGTACGATGGGAGCATCGAATTCGCCGATGGCATGGAAGAATTCTTAGAAGGTATCGAGGAACTCAAAGATGGCGTTGATGAGCTCAATGAAGGTGTGCTGGAGTTAGCCGATGGAACCGAAGAATTAAAAGATGGTGTTGAAGAGCTAAAAGATGGCGTCGTTGAAATGGCAGACGGAATGGGTGAGATGGTTGACGGAATCGATGAACTCGTGGATGGCGTGCGGGAATTTGACGATGGCATCATTGAACTAAAGGACGGTGTGGTTGAACTTCAAGACGGTGTAAAGGAGCTATTGGACGGTACCGAGAAGTTGTATGATGGTTTCCTGAAGATAATCGATGGTGCAAAGGAGCTGGATGAGGGTCTCTCAGATTTCGCCACCGGCGCAGGGAGCGCACCCGGTGGGGGAGTACAGCTATATGATGGTTTTTCTGCATATTTTGACGTACTATTGCAGATGGCGAATGCACAACTCTCCGCAAATGCCACCATATCTTCTCTCCCCCAATTGACGCAGGAAAACTATGCAAGCGTTTTGACCGGTCTTGTGTCGCAACCTGCCCTTGCAGCGGCTCGGCAACTGTTCACTGCACAGGTTGAGTATGCGACGCGAGCTGAAATCCTTATTGGGTTTTTGCAGTTTTGGCAACTCAACTTCACTGTTGACCAATACTTGGCACTCCCGAGCGACAATCCGTATAGGCTTTTGATAGATCCGCTCGTAGATCAGCAAATGGCAAGCTCTTCTGTTATTGCAGCTATTAACGGTGCAGTGGATGCGCTGGTTGCAGAATATATGGATGATATTATCAACAATGCTTATCAAGATCCCGCCGCAGCTCCTCTGATGGATCTTTATATGATGCTTTCAGGTTACGAAGCGCTTTTGTCTGGATTGAGCAGCTATAACATGGGAATATATCAAATCGGGACGGGTGCTTCAGCTTTGTCCCGGGGTATGACAAAATTCACCGATGGGCTTGATGAATACAAGGACGGGTTGAAAGAATACTTTGAAGGCGTGGAGGAGTTTTATGATGGTACAGGAGAACTTGTGGACGGAGTATACAAGCTAGCTGATGGATCCCGCGAACTACTGGATGGAGTTATCGAATTGCGCGATGGCGCACTGGAGTTCCGTGACGGTGTCATTGAAATGCGCGATGGTGTCATCGAACTTTTCGATGGAATTGTAGAGCTGCACAACGGAGTGATCGAGCTTCGTGATGGCGTTATAGAGCTTAACGATGGAGTGATTGAGCTTTATGACGGAACCGTGGAACTCAGAGATGCTGCTGCGGAATTTCGGGATGGAATCGGCGATTTGCTTGATGGAACAAGAGAATTATTTGATGGAGTAGCTGAACTAAAAGATGGAACCGGTGAAATTCGCGAGAATACTCAATCCCTTGATACCGACATTGTCGATGGTATAAAAGATACCGTCAATGATATGATGGGTGGAGATAGTCCCGTGGTGTCTTTCGTATCAGAAGAAAACGGCATAATCAGTGCAGTGCAATTTTTGATGCAAACAGAATCCATCGCTCGCCCTGAAGCTCCAAAACCAGCTGAACCGGAAATAATTGAAACAACTTTCCGCCAACGTTTCCTCTCTCTATTTGGCGTATAGCTATAATTGCAACCAAAACACCCCTAACCCAATCGTAGTACCGGGTTAGGGGTTCTCTAGTTTTGTCGGCAATGGCACAGGTGAGTGCATGTAGCGCTTTCTCACATCCTAAATCGATAACCAGCGCCCCAGACTGTTTCTACATATTGGGGGTTTTGTGGTTCTGCTTCGATTTTTTCCCGGAGTCTGCGAACGTGGACTACCACAGTGTCGCCATCTCCCAATGCTTCTAGTCCCCAGATGCGTTCAAACAACTCGTCCTTTGAATAGACGCGGTTTGGGTTTTCCATCAAGAACACGAGTATGTCGAACTCCTTTGGTGTTAGATTGCATTCTTTGCCATGTACAGCGACGCGCCTATCCTCACGGTCGATGACCAACCCACGGACAGCCAATTTCCCTCTTGTCTTTTTAGATGTCAGACGTTCAAATCGAGCCAAATGGGCTTTGACACGTGCAACCAATTCACCTGGAGAAAAAGGCTTTTGCATATAATCGTCCGCACCAAGTCCAAGCCCTCGTATTTTATCAATATCATCGCTTCGCGCCGAACACAATATTACAGGGATATCAGATGTTTCCCTGATGGTTTTTAGGACTTCTAAGCCATCCATGCCCGGGAGCATTATGTCGAGAATAATAAGATCCGCATACTCAGCAGCTTCCAACCCTTCAATGCCATTGCTCTTCAAATCTGTGTCAAACCCAGCCATCTGAAGATAATCCCGCTGTAGCGCAGCTATTTCCATATCATCTTCGATAATAAGAATGAGTGGCATCTAAACTCCCCTCTCATAATTAGTGCTGCGAAAAATCGGCAGCGATATGCTTACTGTTATACCGCTTTCTTGGTTGTTCATAATCCAGATGCTCCCATCATGGAGGTTTATGAGTCTGCGCGCTATTGATAGACCTAAACCGCTGCCTGTTTGTCGGTTTCGCGATGCATCCGCTCGATAGAATTGATCGAAAACATGGGGTAAGTCTTCCTGGGATATACCTATCCCATTATCCGATATTGCGAGCAAAGCGCTTTGTTCATGGCGATCAAACGTTATTCGTATTCTTAAAACCGTATTTTCAGGATTTGCATACTTAACGCTGTTTTCCAGAATATTCACCATAACCCGAGCGATTTTCTCTTCATCGATATGAGCATGAATGTCGGAAAGGATTTGCACATCCAGTTCAACATTTGGAATATTGTGGTAAAACTCTGAAACCAATTTATTGATCAATGCGCTCAGATCCACTTCTCTTTTGTCAAGGGGTAGTTGAGCGTTGTCCAACCTTGACAGCAACGACAAATCCTCAGCAAGAGTCTTTAGGCTTTGGGCTTTCCTACGGATTACGTCGGCATATTCATTGACTTTTTCCTTAGTATCGGCTACTCCGTCAAGTATGCCCTCAGCATATCCCATGATTGAGGTTATTGGTGTTTGCAAATCGTGAGTTATGGTTGCCATCATGGATCGATGTTCTGATTGTGCGCTTTCTTGCATCTTCATGGTGTTTTTAAGTCGTATGCGCATTTGCTCAAAGCCTGCGCCAAGCTCTGTAAATTCATCGTTTCCATCGACAATCAATTCATAATCCAAGTTGCCTTCACGGATTTCTGACACAGCATGTTTCAAACGCTCAAGGGGTCCGGTGACACGCTTGAAACTAACTCCGATAACCCATATTGAGCCGATTGCTGTCAAAAACAAGACTGCTATACCTGCAAGGGAAAAATAACGCGCTGCAATGTTCCCCGCATTTTCGCTTAACCGCTGACCTATATATGGAGTGGCGATGAACCAAAAAAGCACAAATCCCGTCACTATGTTAACAATATTGAGTACTAGCAGAGCTGTAATGCTGTTAGCAAAAATCCGTAATCGAACCGACATCTAACATCCCTCCTAACTCTTACTTTAAACGAATCGGTATAATCAATATTCTTTTCTATCGAATAGCAAACTTCCTGCTGTGAAAAAAACTGTTCCATAACCCAGCAATATCAGCAGCGTGTGAATCATTTTGCCTACACCCGGGCTTGCTCCAATCCATAGTCTGTACCATCTCATGTAGGATGTAAACAGCATTTCGTTCGTAATAGGGAAAAACACCGGGAGAACATTTAGGAACATATATGACAGCAGCAGAAGAAACATAGTAAGTGTTCCACTGCGTCCCATAAGGGCAATCAATGCTGCGTATGCAGACAGTATGGCGAGGGGTATCAGAGTCAGCGCATATGAAACCAATGAGAGCGCTAGCTCAGAAAGACCTGATGGTTTTCCAAAAATCCGATTGAGTATAGCTGATGTGATAAAGATGCATAGCAGATATGCAGCAGCGTATGTCACAACCACTAAGAGTTTGGATGCGAACAGTTTCCAACGTTCCACGGGACGGCATATCATGGCTTTTAAAGTGTTTTCCGAAGCTTCCACCGTGAACAAATCCGTCACTGCCATAAACATGAGAAAAGGTATCAATACTTGAAGAAAAAACGGCAATGTGTTCATCGGAGTTGGTGTCAATGGTAAAGTCACCCCTCCTTGCTGCTTGGCAAAATTCGATATAATTTGTCCCAAGCCCGCTAATATGAGGATTATGCCCACTCCGATAAATAGAAATACAATGTATTTTTTGCGAGCAATTAATTTTGCCCATTCATTACGATATGATGCAAGAAATGCAGCCAAGCCAAAACCTCCTAATTCCGACCAAAAATAAATTGGAAAAGACTTTTATGTCAGTTTACTATTGGCGATATGGTAGTTATCTCAAATGCGCGGACACAACCGGGACAGTCCTTTTGTGTCTGCCCTCTTGGTTATTCTACATTGCGCATCTTTGATACTTGCGCAAGGAAAAAGTCTTCTAAGCTGGGTGAAAGCGATAATACAGTTTCCATTTTTTCTACGCACAAGAGCTTTCCGTCATATATTACGGCTACTTTGGTGGCGCATTGCTCTATTTCATGAGCTAAATGGGAGGAAATTAGCACAGCTGTGCCATTAGCTGCATACTTTTTAACTACATCGCGAACATATACCATGCCTTCAATGTCGAGACCATTAGCAGGTTCGTCCAGAATAAGAAGCTCGGGATCAGAGAGCAATGCAAGCGCCAATCCGACTCTTTGGCGCATACCTAGGCTGTATGTCGAAACCTTGTCTTTTCTATATTTTTCCATTTCCACCAGTCGCAGCACTTCGTTGATTCGAGTGTCATCCACAGACTTATAAAAACGTGCAGCCAGCTTTAGATTCTGATATGCAGTCATGTAGTCATACAAAGCGGGTGCTTCAATCAAACAACCCGTGTGCTTCATCGCCAGCTCATGGTTCTTTACGGCATTTATCCCGCAGATGCGTACAGAACCTCTAGTCGGTTGAACAAGCCCGGCAATAGCCTTCATCGTTGTCGTTTTCCCTGAACCGTTGGGTCCAAGGATGCCTAGAACCTCGCCCGGTGCAAGCGCGAAAGAAATATCTTCCGCGCCTCTACCGTTTTTGTATAGTTTCGTCAGTTGATCAAGTTCAAGAACCATTGACTGCTATTCCTCTGTTTCGATAATGTCGGTTGTTTCATCTTCGACCAAAGCATAATCTATCTCTGTTTCATCGTATTCGTTTCCAGCGGCATTCGTCTGTACTCCATCGGTGTCCGTGTCTTCAGTACTCAACATATCATCATTGTCATTGTCTTCATTATCATTGATCGAATCTTCTTTTGCATCTATGTCGAGTTCTTCCACTGAATCCGGCACAGGAACAACTACCGGAGTATCATCATCCACGTATATTTCGACCAGTTCCGGTACAGGAATGGGTACAGGTATATTAAATGGGTCAGCGAATGATTCTTTGTCAATTTCTCCGGGATACGTGGTGGTAATGCTGTCAGCATCAATGCTTCCATCCTGGTTCAGATCGAAATATAAAGTGATGTAGCTGATGTTGCTGCCGAATCGGGTTTTCATGTTTTCGTAAGTTAGAACTTGCGCTGCACCGGGGATCGGGCATTCGGGATTGCTGGTGCCAATATCAGATATCTGCAAAGATGCATCGACTTCAATTACGTGAATATCGCCAAAAATGTTCTCTACAGTGGCAGAGCCATTGATACGGACGCTGAGCAAATTCCCTCTAGCATCCACTTCCGCTTCCCCATGCACATAGTTTATTACCAGACTACTCATTGGGATATTCCAAATAGCGCCATCGCCATAATCTTCTTTAACCGCCGGTACTGTGTACTTCCCGATTTGTTCTTCCGCACCTGTATTTATATAGTATGAACCGTTCCAATATGTTTCACCCCAGTATTCATCTACTAGACCGTTTGCATAGTGATAATTATATCCGCTATTCCAAGCATCTTCTTCCTCCTGGGTCATTGGACGCAGCCCTCGTTTATATGTGATGACTGTTTTCATTCCATCACTGATGGATATGGTTTCTCTTATATAATCGCTTCCATCGAAGCTGACATCACGCCAATCGTAATAGTAGCTGCCTTGCTGTTCTATGAGTACATCGATTCCTGCTTTTACCAGTTCAGGCACTTGGTTTTCTGTCAAGGTCCCGCGGATTATGCGAATTCCATCAACGGTGCTCATTGTTATATTGTTCTTTAAATCACCAACCAACGCATCTACAAGCAGCTCGACAAATCGCAGTTCAGCGGAATCTCGATCATCCGGGCTTAGTCCCCCGAAAGTTCTTGTGTATCTATAGGGGTAATCACCCTGGTCAATGGGGTAAACATACGCATGGCTCCATTTTCCTCCATTTTCCTGCTCATGCAAACCTCTGGCGTAAAGATACAAACCATTATAACTTGTGTAACTATACCCATCATAATTCCCATTATTGTCGAAAAAGTATGTAATGTAGCCATCGTGTCCATAGATGTAATGTATCTTTTCCATTGTCTGCTGTACACCGTTTATGCTAGTTCTCACCTCACCAACATATGTGGCGTTTTCGTATAGCAGCGCATCAATTGCTGCGTTTTTTGCGATTTCATACGGCGATCCCATAACTGCTGCATACACTATCGCTCCGCTAAGAATAATCAAGGCAATGGTCAAGCATAGCATACGTACCGATAATTTTCTTTTCATGTTCATTCTTCCTCCTTTGATGTATATTAATTGTGCAATTGCATCTTCATTGAAACATATAGCCATTACATATGTCTTACGATAGGATTACGTTTTTATTAAGTCGTTGCACAACAACAAATTTCTCAATTTTAATGATACCGGAAAGGGCGTATCAAGCAGTGTGGGCGGTTAAGCGATGCTTGATTTCTGCCATATAGCGCAACAGCGCAAACTCGTTTTCAGTAGTATTAAAGCTTGAGGAAGAACAGGGCGCGAAGACGATGTAGTTGTCCTCGCGCCCTGTATTTGTTAACTCATGGTTAAATAGTAAGGATTTGTATCTCGCCGTCTTGAGCAGTCAAGCCGACTTTTTCTATTGGTTTGGCATAGCTGGTTATCATTTGCGCTGCAATCCTGTCTTCTATTTCCTTTTGGATTAGACGGCGCAGATTTCTGGCTCCGTACTGTTGGGAGAACGACTTTTGTGTCAAGTACTCGACAAGGCTATCATCGTAGCGCAGTTCTATCGGCTTTTCCGCCATGGAGTCAGCCAGTTCCTTGAGCATAAGGCGAGCTATTGCTTTGAAGTTGTCTTCATTAAGCAAGTTGAAATAAATAATCTCATCAACACGGTTGATAAACTCCGGCCTCAAAAAGTCTTTGAGCGCTTTTTCTTGCTTGTCCTGACCATGCTCATCCACTGTGCGATTGAACCCGAGCGCGCTGTCTTTTCTCTCGCTCCCTGCATTGGTGGTCATAATGATTATTGTGTTCTCAAAGTTGATTGTTCTCCCGTGAGCGTCTGTGATGTGTCCATCGTCCAAGATTTGGAGCAATATGTTCATCACATCCGGGTGCGCTTTCTCAATCTCGTCAAAGAGAACGACACTGTAAGGTCTGCGTCGGATTTTTTCAGTGAGTTGCCCGGCTTCATCATAGCCAACATATCCGGGCGGCGAACCTATTATGCGCGACACTGTATGCCTTTCCATAAACTCAGACATATCCAGCCTGATCAAAGCATCCGGGGAATCAAACATATCTGCTGCTAGCCTGCGCACAAGTTCGGTTTTTCCCACACCGGTTGAGCCTATGAAAATGAAAGATACAGGTTTGCGCTTTGCAGAAATGCCCACTCTATTGCGTTTGATGGCTGCGCATACCGCTTCCACCGCATCGTCCTGCCCGATGATGTGTTCTTTAAGACGCTGGTCAAGCTCGGAAAGACGCTTGAATTCGTCCTCTCTGATACTGGATGCGGGAATCTTTGTCCAGAGTTCAATCACCCGGGCAAGATTATCCATGGTCATGCTGGGTGCACCTTTTTGTTCGAGTTCCACGAGTTCTTCAGAGAGTCTCAAATCAAGGCTACGCAATTCAGCCAACCGCTCATAATCACTTGAATTAGGTGCAGCCACTAGCTTCTCTCGTTCTTTTTGCAAATTTGCTTTCTCTTTTGTAATCGCATCTTTGCGCGCTATAACTTCGCTTTTGAGATTCATATCTGAACACGCCTCATCGATTAAGTCGATGGCTTTGTCTGGCAGAAACCTGTCAGTGATGTATCGTTCAGACAAGATTACAGCTTGCCGGGCCATTTCATCCGGAATTGTGACACCGTGGAAAGATTCATAATAATGCTTTATACCCATTATTATGTCAATGGAGTCTGCTATGGAAGGTTCTTCCACTATAATTGGTTGGAATCGGCGTTCGAGCGCAGCATCTTTCTCTATGTGTTTTCTATACTCATTGAGAGTCGTTGCGCCTATTACTTGTATTTCTCCACGCGATAACGCAGGCTTTAGTATGTTCGCTGCATTCATTGATCCTTCTGCATCTCCGGCACCAACAATGCTGTGAACCTCATCGATTACTAAAATGACATTCCCATGCGTTCTGATTTCTTCAACAAGGCCCTTCATCCTGCTTTCAAATTGGCCTCGGAATTGCGTACCGGCTACTAGCGCCGTTAAATCAAGAAGAAACACTTCTTTATCGCGAAGCTTGTGGGGTACCTCCCCGTCATAGATACGTTGCGCAAGCCCCTCGGCTATCGCTGTTTTGCCAACACCGGGCTCGCCTATTAGGCAGGGGTTGTTCTTTTGTCTTCTATTGAGAATCTGAACAACGCGATCGGTCTCCATTTGGCGACCTACAATCCTATCCAGTTTTCCTTCCCCAGCTCTGGTTGTCAGGGATATGCAATAGCTTTCCAAATATTTGCGCTGCCTGCTTCCTCCCTGCTGCCTTTCATTGTTCTCGCGTTCCGAATCTCGGTTCGGTCTTGGGAAATCGCGCGGCGGAGAATCATCAGGTCCTCCAAAAAGTCTGTTGAGGAATGGGAACTGGGCAGTCCGACCGTCATCCGTGCTGCTTTCTTGTTCGGACAAACCTTCAAGCCCACCCATCGCTTCCATCATTTCATCGGTAAGGCTATCGAGATCTTCATCTGAGAGCCCCATCCTCCTTATGATATCCTCAACAGGTTTGATATTCATTTCCCGAGCGCACTTTAGACATATCCCCTCATTGGAGGATTGACCATTTTCGATTTTCGTTATGAATATCACTGCTGCGTTTTTTTTGCATCTTGAGCAAAGTGTTGGTCGCATCATTAGTAATTACCTACCTTCTTGGGCGAGGGGTTTAATATACCAACCGCTTGTCAGCGTCATCGCGGAGAGTTGTCGAACCCCGTTTCGTCGTTTTTTCTTTGTTTCATCACCAAACTATATTCTTGAGAATAACTCGCCAGCGATAACATCGTCAGTACAATAGCGAAAGATATCATCGCAATAGCCACTGTTCTCGGTATTTTTCGAAATAGCATGAGCGTCGCACATACGAGGAAAAATACTACCGTCGCAGTTTTCCCGAGCATGTTTGCCGGCATCAGATCAGCATGGGCAACTTTGTGCAATATTATTCCACCGATTGCCATCAACATTTCTTTCCCAGCAGCAATAAGCACTGCCCAAAAGGGGATGATACCGTCTATCGCAATACAAACCATAACGGTTGTAGTCATTAATTTATCAGCAAAGGGATCCAGAAATTTTCCTAGTTTTGATGACGCTTCGTATTTTCGCGCCAGATACCCATCAAGAAAATCGCTAAACGAGGCAATTCCGTATACGAGCGTCGGGTAAATTTTGATATCATTAGCGTCTGTGAAATAAACGATGACAAAAACCGGAACTAAACACATCCGAAAAAGCGAAATCATATTCGGGAGAGTTTTCACACATGTCACCTCATCAATTGAGTAAGGATGCAGGAGTCTATACACCCTATATCCCGATTACATTTGCTATCGGATTATTGTTGACGATATATTTAAGTACTGTTGTTTTTTCCAGCGTTTCCGGTGCCAGTAATCCAATATACCTAACAACTGTCGCAACGATTAAAACCATTAGGAGCCCTTTTGCGACTCCAAACACCGAACCAGCAATTGAGTCAACAAGAGCCAATCCCGGAAGTGAAAATACAAAGCCAATCAGATTCCCGATTACAGCGAATATTATCGCAAGCAGGATAAAAGCAATACCGAATACAGCAACGAAAGCAAGAACCGATGAAAGCCTGTCGGCGAGATAGTCGGACAACAACATTTCCGGTATCCCTTCGTTGCCCCTGCTGCTAGTTGTCATTTCTGCGATACGAAGCGATGGTGATTCTGGCAATCCTATGCGCCGCAATGCTTTATAAGCCGTAATGAAGTTTTCTGACTTATCAGCAAGGATCTCTGTATCGTACTGAACTCCATCCTCTAAGATCCCAATAAGAGCTGAATCTACGACACCGCTAACGAAAGGATTCAACATATCTGTAAATGCATCGGAATATGTCGAAGCAGCAACACTTGCGAAAAATAATGATAAGACAAGTGTCACCACGCCAAAAACACCCCGTATAAGCCCGTTGTTGTAACCGCGCCAACCACAAAATGCCACAATGGCAACAATACCCAAATCAATTCCAAATGTTAACATTACTCACACAACTTTTCAATGTCCAGCGTATAATCATCAACATACAAATTATTGTCCACACTTTGAAATACAGATTCTTGAAGCTTAACTCTATAAGTCGCAAAGTACGAACCAACCAATTGCTAGACTCTAGACATCAATTCTGATAGCATATACGGAATGGTCTCCAACTATAAGCGCAAACTCTTTGCGCAAGGCAAGTATCCCGGTC